>Ga0080004_1099088_pt1 | contig 60072 bp, 55 predicted proteins | sample WasSprMetagenome_FD_69207 | JGI IMG/M metagenome (GOLD analysis project Ga0080004, IMG submission 69207) | Sulfidic aquatic microbial communities from Washburn Spring, Yellowstone National Park, USA - WS (SPADES assembly) (version 2) | ecosystem: Environmental > Aquatic > Thermal springs > Hot...
AGCACCTAAATCAGTTATACCTTTTATAGCTGCTAGATGTAGTGAAGTTGTTTATATACCTCTTGAGGAGACAGAAGAAGGATCCATAGCCTATAAGAACCTGGACTACATACTCAAGATAATCGATGAGTACGGTATAGATATAGTTGCTGTAGGACCTGGAACATCTTTAAACGAAGAAACTCAACAATTTGTAAGAATTCTTGTAGAAAGTATCAGTAAACCTATTATAATTGATGGAGATGGTATAACAGCTATATCTAGAGATATAGATAAAGTTAAAAAGAGAAGAACTCCAACGATTATAACACCTCACCTAGTAGAATTCTCTAGGTTAAGTGGTTTAGAAGTTAAAGTTATTCAGGAAGACCCTATAGGGATCCTTAGGAAGATTTGTAGAGATTTGAATACATATATAGTTCTTAAAGGTGCTCACAGCCTCATAGGGTACCCAGATGGAAGAATATACATAAATATGACTGGTAACCCAGGTATGGCTAAAGCTGGTTCTGGAGATGTTTTAACAGGTACTATAGCCGCTATGTATGGTATTGGTTTTAGAGATATAGGGGATGCAACGAGGATAGGTGTACTTGTACATGGGTTAGCAGGAGATATAGCTGCTGAAGAACTTGGTGAGGATGGTGTAACACCTGATGATATAATGAATAGCTTACCGAAAGCTGTTAAAATACTTAGAGAAAATATAGAGAAAATCATGGAGAAGTACTTCCCTAAAATTCTTTAAAGGTATAGATATTGATTGTAACTATCCTAGCAGGAGGACCATCAACAAGATTCCATATAAACAAACTCGTTTACCCAATCAAAGGGAAACCCCTTATAAATCATACAGTTGAAAAAGTCAAAAAATGTAAATCTGTTTTAAAAGTATTCCTTATCGCAACACCTCTAACAGTAAATCGATACCAAGGTATAGAAGCTGAAGTAATTCTTGATCCCCTTGGGGTAGGACCTATAGGAGGTATATACACAACGTTAAAAATGTTTAAAGAAGCTATGATATTAGCAGGGGATATGCCTCTTATAAACTGTGGATATATAGAAACAATGATTAATCTATGCAAAGGCTATAGATATGCATGCCTACCTATATGGAGAAAAACAGGGTTTTTAGAACCTTTAGCAGGGATATACTCAAAAGATATCCTACCAATAATTGAGCATGGATTAGCTGTAGGTGAACTAAGTATTCAGCGGTTAATCAAAAAGTTTAACCTGGATATCAAGACGATACCTATAGAAGTAAATCTAAACATTTTTATAGATATGTTCAAGAATATAAACAAGCTTGAGGATATCTACGAAATAATAGAACTACTCTAAGCTATATATAAACAGAAGAGAAAATATCGATGTATCTACTTCAGATTCTTTGTTTTCTCTATTAATGCATAGAAGAACCCATTAACATTGTGTCTATGGGGCCAGGACCTCATAGTCCCTTTTAAGAATCCTGGGTCGAAAGGTTTTTCCAACGGTACTAGCTTTAGGTATTCTCTATATTTATCGAGGATATATTTTGCAACATCTTCACCTTCTTCTTTGAATACTGAACATATTGTATAGAGAATCTTACCACCAGGTTTAGCTAATTTAATAGCTGTTTCTAGAAGTTCTATCTGTAAATTCTGTATATCGTTTATCTTTTCGTACCTAACTCTCCACCTAATTTCATGGTTTTTAGCTAGAGTTCCCGTTGATGTACATGGAGCATCTACGAGAACCCTATCAGCTACCTCTTCCCCTATCATCTTAGGTGCTTTCCTACCATCTAAATTATATATCTTAACAATAGTTACACTTGTTCTCTTTAACAACATCTTCATCCTTTTAATCCTAGAATCATCTATATCAAAAGCATAAATAATACCTGTATTCTTCATAAGCTCAGCCATATGCGTTGTTTTACCTCCTGGAGCTGCACATAGATCTACAACTATTTCACCTGGTCTAGGGTCTAGAAGAATAGATGCTAGTGCAGCTGCTTCCTCTTGTATAACTATCTTCCCTTCTGCGTATAGCTTAGATTTATCGAAATTGTATGGACCTTTAAACTTAACTATTGTTGGAACATATCTCCCAATAACAGGTTTAACACCTTCTTTCTCTAACTCTTTAACAACTTCATCAACATTTGTTTTCAACGTGTTTACTCTTACGTTTATAAGTGGAATCTTGTTAATAGCTTTTAGAAATTTCCTTGTTTCTTCTCTACCAATTAACTCTAATAGTTTCCTAATAATAAGTTCTGATACCATGTACTTGTACTCCCACTTCAACACGAAATCCTTGGGATTATAGGTATAGTTAGTTATCTTATCTATTGTTCCCCAGAAGTATATACCTACATAGGGATGTGTTACATCAGATAGAAACCCTGCGAGAGGACCCTTGAAATACTTTATATATGTTTGTTTAACAAGTTTATCTCTATCTTTAACAAATCTTTCGAAAACTAGAAGCTCAACAGCAACTCTAAGAGCTGCTCTTAGCCATGGATCTAGAATAGCTACATCTTCTACTCCTGTAACTTCTGATATAATTCTATCTATAACCCCAATTCTCCTCAATATATCATAGAAAATAGCTGTTAAAATCCTATCTTTATATGTACCTGCTATCCCTTCTTTTTCAAAAACATTTCTTTTAGCTTGTTGACTAGGCTTAATATCTTCGCTAAGTTTAACAGCTTTAACAAGAGCTATAATATCTCTAGACACTAGTGTTACAACACTCATCTCTAAACCCTTCACCTAACATAGATATACATCTATCTTCTACCCAAACTTAAATACCCTACAGAAATCAGCTAAAAACTACAGTAACCTCTAGTAGATACAATAGCTACCTATTTTATTGTAGGATTGATGTATCAAGCTTTATTATCCCGAGAGCTTCAGCTATTTCAAGAGTCCATGTAGCAAGATCTTTAGCAACCATATCTATAGCAAGTTCGTCTTCAGCTTTCTCCCCGAAAATATCTTCAACAGCTTTACTTGCAGCTTCTCTATAGACCCTTGATATGAACCTTCTTTTCAATACTATAAGAACCTCTAAAAGATTCAACCTTCCTTCGTAAACAGCTTTCTCTAAAAAATTCAGATCTTCAGATGATGGAATAGAATAAGATCTATCTACACCCATCTTATCTAAATACTCAAAATATTTAAGTAACAACCTCTGATCTTTCAAAAGTTTCCCACTAGCCATGAATAAACTCTGCATTATTTAACCCGAAGAGAGATTTCTTTACAAGCTATTAAACAACCATCAAAACTTATTAAACCTACAGAAAAAACTGTATATGGCTCCTCAGACACTCCGCTAAGCGGAGAGGATGAAGAGAGAAGCCGACGGGGTCGAACACCCCTTCCTCATCCTACCAACTCTTCTAGAGAACAATAAACAAGAATACCTCTTGATTTTGTGTAACAAACAAATATTGATACTACTTTAAATAGAATGCTCTATTGTTTAAGACCTAGTGATAATCTTACTGTTGAAAACCTTTATATTAATGTGAGATAAAAGTGTATAGTTTAGAGTACTTCAATTTAATTGTCTCTGATAATATGGATTAGATATAAGAGTTTTGATAATGAATATCGGTATATCTATAACCTCTCTCTATTTAAGTTAAGGCTATAGCTAGATAAAGAAATATTTTAAATTGAATCCTTGGAGAAAAATGTACAATCTTAGATACGCTTGTTTTAGTGTGAATTCTCGTTCCTTAAGATATGGAGATAGTATTCTGTTTTATGTATTTCCAGCAGTATATGTATCGATCTGATATCTGTAGTCTTGGTGGGAAAGATTTTGAGCATAGATCTAATCTCCATGGACACCAGGTTAGTATTGGACATAGATCGTTATTAGATGTTTTTACTTTCTCTGTTATTTTCTCTGGGTTGAGGAGTGCTGATGTGTATGGGTGTAGAGGTTCAGTTAAGATTTTCTCTGTATCTCCTACTTCGACAACTCTTCCGTTTATCATTATAGCTATTCTATTCGCTATATAGCTTACAACATCTATATCGTGTGATACGAATAGATATGTTAAGTTCAGTTCTTGTTTTAAATCTATAAGCATGTTGAGTATCTGTGCTTGTATAGATATATCTAAGTTGCTTGTAGGTTCATCAAGTAGTAGTATCGATGGTTTTGTAATAATAGCTCTTGCTATAGCTATTCTCTGAAGCATACCACCGCTAAGTTCTTTAGCATACCTATTCTCTACATCTGGATCTAGGTCTAGCATCTCTAAAACATTATCTATCCTACGCTTTATCTCATCACTTGGTAGTTTAAGAGGTTTTAAAGGTTCTACCAAGACATCGTATATCCTCATCTTCGGGTTTATAGATTGACTAGGTTCTTGAGGAACGTATCCAACCTCTCTGGCGATTCTACGCCTCTCTCTCCCACTTATCTTCGAAAGATCAAAACTTTTGAATATTATCTTACCTTTCTCAGGTTTTACAAAACCTAGAACTGCTTTTAGTATAGTAGATTTCCCACTTCCACTACCACCAACAATACCTAGTGTTATCCCAGCGGGAACCTCTAGATCAACACCTTTAACTGCCCATACTTTTCTATAACCGTACCTAAGATGACCCATTGGCACTGTGTAGCTTACGTAGAGATTCTCTATTTTCAATATGTTACCCATAGTATTTCCAGCACCTAACAAATCTATCGTTTAACTTAATTAAAAGTGGCTCTTCATATTTACATCTATCGAAGACAAAGGGACACCTTGGATGGAATTTACATCCCGATGGATATTTACCTGGGGGTGGTGGCATACCTGGTATATCTGTTAATCTCTTCTTAGATAACCTCTTAGGTACTGATTCTAAGAGCAACTCTGTATACGGATGCTTAGGGACACTCAATATCTTCTCTGTTCTCCCTACTTCAACAACTCTACCTGCATAAACAACAGCAACTCTATCACAGACATAGTGTGCAACTGATATATCATGTGTTATGAAGACAAGTGTTAATTCCCATTCTTTCTGTAGCTTCTTTAAGAGTGAAGCTATTGTGAATCGTAGATATGCATCTAGAGCTGATGTAGGTTCATCAGCTACAACAATCTTAGGCTCAGGTACAAGTGCTAAGGCTATAGCTGCTCTCTGCTTCATACCACCGCTGAGCTGATGTGGATAGAAGTTGTACACATCTTTCTCTAGTCTAACTTCTTCTAGAAGCTCTAGAGCTTTGTTTTTCACATCTTTCTCAGATAAATTTGAGTAATGATGCTTTATAGCGATCGAAAGCTGTTCCCCTATGGTTGTAAACGGATTTAACGAAGATGCAGGGTCTTGTGGGATTTTAACAACTACTTTTCCTCTAACACTATTAAACTTCCTGTTGTTATCATCTATAACAATTCTATCGAATATCAATAACTTTCCACTAGTTTTTGCGTATGGTTGTAGAAGACCTGCTATAGCGTTACCTATAGTAGATTTCCCGCAACCTGATTCACCTATCAAGCAGAAGGTTATCCCATGTTCAACTTCTAGATCTAGGTTCTCTACCACCCATAGAGTTGTAGTTTCATCAACTTCGTACCCTATACTAAGTTTCTTACTCTGTATAGCTAGAACCATAGCCACCACCTCTTCTTCAGCACAGGGTGATACTCTTCGTATATCATTTCACCGAACAATGTAAAGGATATAGCTATCAACGCTAGGATTACTGCAGGTGCTACAAATGTCCAAGGAGCTGTTGTTATATCTCTAAGGCTGTAGGCTATCATCATACCTAGGTCTGGCTCCTCAATAGATTTTATACCTATCCCAAAGAGAAATGTTATAGTTGAGATTTCTAAAACAACACTACCTGTATCACTTAGAGCTTCGATAAGCATTGGAGCAACTATGTTTGGAGCAATATGTTTCTGGATTACATACCATTTAGAGAGCCCGTAGTACATAGGGATTCTAACAAAATCTAGTTCTCTTAAACTTCTTGCTTGTAGATACGCTATTCTTGCGTACCACGGGAACCATGTTATGATGAGAGCTATGAGTATGCTTTCGTATGTACCCCCCATGAGTATAGATAGAAGAGCTGCTAAAAGAACTGATGGAAGGGCTAGGAAAAGCTCTATAAGGTAGGAGATCAGTACTTCAAGAATCCTCGAACCGATAGCTGCGTAAGACCCTATGAAGATCCCTAGAATAAGGCTTACAGCTATAACAATTACACACGTAGTTATAGCTCTATTCAATGCAAACAGTATTCTACTTAGAATATCTCTCCCAAGGCTATCAGTTCCAAGGAGATGATCAAAAGATGGAGGTCTCAATGCTTTAGATCTATCGATTTCTATACCCATCCCCTGCCTAGGGTATGGAGCTATATGAGGACCTAGAACAGCTAGTACAACTACTATAGCTATCAATAAGCAGGCTAATCTAAAAGCTAGTCTCTTCCTCCATGTCCTCTTAATCATCAGCCCTATATCCTTTAGGACAGCATATATATGAGAATTCATAGCTGAACCCTTGGATTAGTAAGTGCTTGAACTATATCAGCTAAAGTATTAGCTACTATTAGAACTATTGCTGTAAAAACAGTTGCACCTATCACCAAAGGGAAGTCTGAAGCAGATATAGCTCTAGAGATAATAGTTCCGAGACCTTCTCTCGAGAAAACATTTTCAACAACCATCGTCTCTAAGATCATGTAGGAGAAGAGCAAACCTACAAGCTGAGCAACAACAGGTACTATACTTGGATATGCATAATTATTGACAACAATTTTCCTAGGCAATCCGAGGGATATAGCTTGTCTAACGTATTCTTCCTCAAAAGTTTCTGATAGAGATACCCTAATAACTCTTGCTAAAACCCCTATAGGGTAGGTTGATAGAGCTATTGCTGTAGGTATTAACCTAAGGAAAGCATCTACAAAAATATCTAGTCTCCCAAGTAGTAAAGAATCTATAGTTATCATTCCTGTTGGACCAGAGAAAGTTGTGTAGATTGGAGCAACTCTTAACCCTAGATAGCTATAACCAACGATGTATAGAGCTATGTAGATTAGAGCAGCTACTAAGAACCTCGGCATCCCTGCCAAAACAACAGATGCAAAGTATATACATTTATCAGCAAAACCTCCTCTCGATAGAGACGCTTTCGTCCCGAGCCATAGCGATAAAGGTATAGCTATAATAAATGAGTACACGGTTATTTCAAGAGAAGCTGCAAAGTTTCTTACAACAAGATTAAATACAGGCTGTTTAAACTCTACCGATAAACCCCAATTACCTGTAAAAAATCTGTATGTATGGAGAACAAGCCTTTGATATATTGGGAGGTTGAGCCCAAGGTACTCTCTCGCCCTAGCTATAGCTGCTGTAGCCCCTGGACCCCTAGGTTTGCCAGCCCATATAACAGCAGGATCTCCTGGGGCGAACTGTGTTAATAGAAATGTTATAGCGATTATCCCGAGGATCAGGAGAATTGATATAAAAAACCTTTTAACTATATAGTTTAGTGTTAGCATCTCCTACTCCTACTTCAGCACCTCAATATACTGGAAGAATACAACGTATGTATAAAGCGGGTTGAACACTCCTTCTCTAAACTTTAGCTTCTGCGGGCTGTACACATAGATGTGCTGCATATCCCATAAATTTACCGCAGGCATATCTTCGTATACAATTTTCTGAATTTCTTCGTATAGTGGTAGCGATTCAGTTATATTTCTTAGAGATTCTTCGTAAGCTTTAGAGAGAAGATCGTCGAATTCTTTATTGCAGTAGCCAGCCCAGTTCCATAGATTTACAACCCCTTCCTCAGGCTCTAGACACTCTAGAAGGCTGAAGTAGTCATAGGGTATTAAGTATGTTGGCCACCAGTCGTTAATAATTATATGAGGTGCTTCCTCTGGGTTGCTCCAAACGTTTTGTCCCATGCTCTTTACCTGTTCCCATGGGAGAGCCTTTATATCTACTTGAATACCTAGTTTTTGTAGCTCTGCTTTAAGGAGCTTGGCAAATGCTTCTTCTTCTTCGTATCCATACGTTATAACCATATATAACTTTAGATCACATGGAATGTTAACACTGTTCAAAAGTTGTTTAGCTTTGTCTAGATCTTGATGTAACTCCCATTTAGAGTTATGCCCTGGGAATCCGTAGGGTATTAAACCACTTCCTTTCCTTCCATATCCCATTAAAGCTTGTTCAACGATCGAATCCCATGGAATTGCATAAACAATAGCTTTTCTAACCTCTGTTATATTAGTTGGGCATCTTTTTACATTGAACATAAGGATAAAGTTGTGGAAAGTATCTGTAACCATTACTTCGAATCCAGCATCTTTCAGAGATTTGATTGATGCTCTTGGTATATTTGAAGCTACATCTATTCCACCAGTTCTAAGTAATCTCTCTTGTTCACCAGGATCTTCAACAATTTTGATTATCGCAACATCAGGTGCATTTGGATTATCTAATTCTTTCCAACCCCACCAATCTGGGAACTTCTCTAGAACAACTTCGTTCTCAGGTTCGTATTTAACTATTCTATACGGTCCAGATCCCAGTTCATTACCTCTATTAAACCAGTTTATTAAGTCTTCGGAGAGTACATCTTTGACCCCGCTTAGCTCTAATACCTTTCTACTGTATATAAATGCTCCGTACGCACCTGCTAGAGTTGGTCTTATATCGCATGGGTAGGAAGTTTTAATCTCAATTGTTTTCTCATCGACTACAGATACATCTTCAACACACTCCCATATATAGCCAAGACCTTTTCCAAGATTTTCATATAGAAGTTTTGTTCTCCATATACTAAGGTTAACATCATATGCAGATAGCGGCGACCCATCATGGAATTTGACGTTATCTTTCAAAACTATTCTCCAAGTTATATTGTCTACTTGTTCAACTTCTTTAGCAAGAACATAATCATAGCCACCTGTTCTAGGGTTATATCTAAGGATTGTTTCGTATACTAGGTGTAGAATCATTATACCTGTATCATCTTCTACACTTGGATCTATACCTGTTATAGTATCTCTATAAGCATATACAACAATTCTTTTCTGTTGCACAGGTGTAGTTGTTGTAGGAGTTTGAGTTGTTGGTGGTTTTTGCGGTATAGGTAGATAGAATAGGTATATTATTCCTACAGCTATAGCTGCTACAAGGGCTATAGCTATAATTATGTATGTGTTTTTCCCGGGCACTTTTGGTCATAGGATGCTACGAGGTTAAGCTTTATAAACTTTAAATATCTTTGCTTACAGTATCCTCTGTAACAAAGCTCGGTAATGCATGTAATTAACAAGATAAAGTGTTGTCTACTTAATTAGTTTTTAAGCAAAGATATTATTTCGGTGAAAAATAGTGATGTATGTAGGTTGCTGTGGTTTTTGTATAGCTAGGTCTAGGTATTACAATATTTTCAATGTTGTAGAACTTCAAGAGACTTTCTACGATCTTCCCGATATAGATAAGCTTAAGAAGTATAGAGATGAAGCACCTCAAAGTTTTGTTTTCACTATGAAAGCTTGGCAAGGTATTACCCACCCCCTAGATTCGCCAACATGGAAAAAATCTAGGTTTATACCAGATAGATCTCTTAGTGATAGATATGGTTTTCTAAGACCTACGAAAGAAGTTTTCACGGCGTGGGAGAAAGTTATTGAAGCAGCTAAAGTTCTTCAAGCAAAAGTTGTTGTAGTACAGACACCTCCCAGCTTCAGCTATACAGAAGAGAACTACCATAACGCTATAGATTTCTTCACTGCAATAGATACAAGTATATTTGTTATTGGTTGGGAACCTAGGGGTACATGGCTTCAACACCTAGATAGAGTAGCAGAAATCGTAAGTAGATTCAAAAACATTGTCCACGTAGTAGATCCCCTAAAACTTTTACCAGCTGTAGACAAACCAATAGCATACTTTAGACTCCATGGACTTGGACAAGGAGAAGTTAACTATAGATATAGATTCACAGATAACGATTTAGAGAAGTTATGTAGAATAACCTCAGAACTTAAGGCAAAAGAAAGAGATATCTATGTAATGTTTAACAACATATACATGGCTCAAGATGCTCAGAGATTCATTCAGTTATGTTATAAAGATTGATACAGCCCATTACATCTAGGGAGAAATAGGTTATCGATAGGATTATGTTTAGCCTCCGTTATGTTGTAAGGTAAATCATCTTAGATGTAAGTAGTACTAAGAGAATCTCTAAACTAGAAATCTTCAAGAATTCGATTGAGATAGTCAGAAAAATTCCCACTGAATTATGGTGATAATTTGTATCGTTTTTGAGTAATTAGATGATTCTTCTTGATATAACTACTTTATCTGGATAGCCTATGACCACTATATCGACGAGATCTTTTGTAAATATACCTGTCTCTACTACCCCTGGTATACTTTTGAGTTCTTTATCTAGTTCACATAGGTTGATGTTCTGCATTGGTATAATATCTAGTATTATACCTCCTGTATCTGCTATAACAAAACCGTATTTACCTTCTTTTAAATTTCTTATGTTGACTTTGAATCCTTTCTCTTTAAGTTTCTTAACAACTATCGATAGAGATTGGGGTAGTACTTCTACTGGTATAGGTTTTTTCTCTCCTAGTTTTTTCACAAGTTTTGTGTAGTCTACCATGTATATTCTTAGTTTTGAAGCTGATGCAAGTATTTTTTCAAGTGTAGAAGCTGCTCCACCGCCTTTCAACATATTTAGTTCTGGATCAACTTCGTCTGCACCATCTACATAGACATCGATTGTATCTACATCTGATATACTTAGTATCTTGAATCCTGCTTCTGTTAATTTTCTAGCTGTATACAGTGATGCACATACAAAGTATGATTCTATGAATAGATGGCTAGATGTTGTGAGTAGATCTATAAACATATCAACGGTTGATCCGTTACCTATACCCACAATGTCTCTCTTAGTATCTAAAACTATCTTCATAGCTTCTTCAACAGCTCTCTTCTTAGCTTCTAAAACAGGGTTCAACACACTCTACCACCACTCTTACCCTTGCAGACCTTCTAAACTTATATTCTGAACACTTTAGCAGAGCTTTTCTAAAAACGAGGTATTTGAAAATGCTTAAAGCTTTGTATGGTTCAGTGATACTAGTTTTAGTAACAATTCTATGGGGTAGCTCTTTCGTTTTCATAAAATTCTCAGTTGAAAACATCTCTGGCTTTAGTTATACTTTCTATAGATCGCTAATATCAATCGCAAGCTTAACACCGCTTGTAGTTGTTGAGATCTTTAGAAAGAAAGTAGATTTAAAGAGTATTCGATACGGGTTCATAACAGGTGTTTCCTATATGCTTGGTCTTCTTCTACAAGGAATTGGTACAGCTTATACTATTCCTTCTATAAGCGCTTTTATAACAGGGTTGAACACGGTTCATGTACATATATACACAGCTTTAATAGAGAAGACCTATAGTCCCCTTCTATTCCTATCCCTTGTACTAGCTATAACAGGTCTCTACATGGTTACAAAACCTTCTGGAGGTCTTGGTTTCGGGGAGTTAATGGTTTTCCTAGGGTCTATTGCATGGGCAGCTGAAATAGTTTTGATATCTAGATACGCAAGAAGGGATATTAAAAGAGTTGAGTTTCTCTACGGATTGCTCTTACCATCTCTATTCCTAGTTCCTTATGTACTCTTTATTGAGAAAACACTAAACCTATCCTATACAACATGGTTATACCTATCCTACCTAGCTATAGCGTGTACACTAGTTGCTACAGCTCTCCAAGTTATTGGACAGAGATACATTGGTGAAGCAACAGCTGCTATCATATATATTCTCGAACCTATTTTCGCATTAATTTTCTCAGTAATAATCTACGGAGAAAAACCAGAGCTTCTAGCTGTTTTAGGAGGTATCACTATGGTTATAGCATCAGCTATAGCTATACTAGACGAGATTCTGAAACAGAAAAATCTCGATAAAAGTTTATCCGTTTCTAAATAAAAAGTTTTACTGGTACGCATGGCTGAACTAGTTATAAACATTAGCAACATCATATCACCTCTATGCTACACAATTCTAAGGCTAGAGCCGTATACTGTATGCCCGTTTAGATGTATATACTGTTACTCTAGATGGTATATAAAGAACCCTACTAGGTACCCATACCCAAGATTTAAAGCTATTGGTATGTTCAAAGAGTTCGCAAGGGGAATTAGACGGAAAGAGTTGAAACCTATACCCTTCAGATTATCGACGCTTGTAGACCCTTTCCCACCTATTGAACAACTTTATAGAGCATCGGAGAAGATTCTATTTATAGCTATAGACTACGAATATCCATTGATTGTGAACACCAAGAGTGTATACTATAGGTTCAACAGCTTAGAGAAGAAATTGACAACACTACTTGATAAAAAACTTGCAGTTCTACAGATATCGATATCGACTCTGAATCAATCTGTAGCAGAGGTAATAGAACCCTATGCACCATCCCCAAGCGAGAGGTTGAAGATTCTAAGAGATCTGGGCTCCACAAGTATCCCTCTAGCTCTAAGGTTATCACCTTTTATCCCATTTACATCCCCTACGAAACCTGAAGAAATAGAGAATTTCGCATATCTTTGTAGAGATCTAGGAGTTAAACACGTAATTATAGAAAGTCTTAGGATTGAGCAAGAGGTATCGAGGAAATTCTTTGAGATGCTAGAGATCGGGAAAACCGAGGTAGAGGTTGAAGGGTATAGCTTGAGAGAAGTTAAAGGTTTGAAACCTGTGGTAAGAATTGCTCAAAACTTTAGAGAGATTATCTATAGACTCTACATGGAGATGCTGAGTAAAGCTGGAGTAGCTTTCGCAACATGTAAAGAAGGTCTATTCGAACTACATACAGCCCCCGACTGCTGTGGAGTGTATATGCTTAGAGAAGGTATTGTTAGGTATACTCTTTTCGATATCTATAGGTATGCTAAAGAAACTTCTACTACAATCAATTTACCGATAAACTACACACTAATCAATGAAATATGCAAAAAATACTCAAGACTATGCATTGAAAATCTATCGGAATACCCTAAAATAGTTTCAAAAGGGCTTGAACACCACGAGAAAAAGCTTTTGAAGATACTACAAAATTTTGATATTTTAAGACATGTAGCACCATCAATTCTGAATATCGTTAAAAAAACAGGATAAGAACTAGCCTAAAATATGGCGAAGGTAGTATATCGATGTACCGCCGTATCTTTTTTAAATAACCTCTAGTCAATACACCTTAAAATCTGTTAGCTGTATTTCTGAGAAGCTATAGATTAACTGTTTGTATAGGTGGCTTATTTTGGAATCTCTGTTCGTTGGCTGTCCTAGGGATTGCTATGATACTTGTAGACTTAAGGTTTTTGTCGAGAGCAATAGGATTGTTAAAGTTGAAGCTGATAACATTATTAGCCAAGGGATTACTTGTCCAAGGGCTGCTAGAGATGTTGATAGAGTTTACTCACCTCTTAGGATTCTATACCCGGTTCTGAATAATGGTGGGGTTTTTAAGAAGATTGATTGGGATAACGCTCTAGAACTTATTGTTAGTAAGTTTCTAGAGGTTGTTGAGCGTTGGGGTGTGGAGAAAGTTTTGTTTCTTGAGTATGCAGGGAATAGAGGTGTTTTAACTAGGTATGCAAGTAGAAGGCTATGGAATTTCCTAGGTGTTACTCAAAGCGATGGAAGTATATGTGATTTTAGTGGTAGTAAAGCTTTGAGGTTTGTCTATGGTTCTACCTACGGTATCTCTTTGAATGATATCGATAAGCTTAGCATGGTTGTTGTATGGGGGTTTAACCCAGCTGTGAGTGCTATTCATCTATGGAGAAAAATTCTAGAGGTTAAAGAGTGTAGAGGAGTTGTATATACAATAGATGTTAGGTTTAGTGAAACTGCTAAACAGAGCACAAAGTTTATTAAAGTTAAGCCTGGTTCAGATGGTTATCTAGCTTTAGGTGTTGCTAGGTATCTCATTGAGAAGAACTATATTGATAGAGAGTTTATCGAAAGATACGTCTATGGTTTCAACGAATTTGTTAAATATCTTGAGAAGTATACACTCGATGTAGTTGAGAAAGTTACAGGAGTTCCTAAAAGAACTATAGCCGATTTTGCTGAAGATCTTGCTACGTATAAACCTTTCGCTATTCTCATAGGCTACGGTCTTCAGAGAAGATATGGTGGTGGAGAGATTGTTAGATCTATATCACTTCTACCAGCTTTAATGGGTATCCATAGAGGTTATTTTTATAGCAATACAGATGGTCTACCGATAAACTTGGTCGGTGTTTCAGGGGGTGATAGATGGAGATATAGTAAGGTTATAAGTATGGAGAAGATAGCTGAAGAAGTTTCCAAAGGTGAGTACAAGTTTATCTATATACATCTCCATAACCCTGTTGCAACATTACCAAACTCTGCTAAATTTGTTGAAGGTGTTAAGAGAGAAGATGTATTTGTAGTTGTTCATGAAACTCATTGGAGTGATACAGCTAGAGTAGCAGATGTAGTTCTACCTGCTCCAACATTTTTTGAGAAATTTGATGCTGTTTTCAGCTATAGCCATAACATTGTCTTCCTCAACAAACCTGTTATAGATCCTCTAGGAGAATCTATAGGTGAATACCAACTTATGTGCGAAATAGCAAAGAAAGTCGCTAGAGATAGATACTCAGAGATCTGTTTAGATCCATACGATATTCTCAAAATTGCTTTCGGTGAAGAAATTTTGAAGAAGCTTTTAGACAGTGGCTATACATATCTAGAGTTTAAACCTAGAGATAATTATCAAACCACTTCAGGGAAGATAGAGTTCTACAGCTTTTTAGCAGCTAGAGAAGGTTTATCACCTATACCAACACCACCAGAAACAGATACGCAAAACGAAAACGAGCTTATCTTGATAACTTCAGCACATCCACTATATATACATACACAATTCGAAGATATATATGGCTCTATACCAAGCGAACTTCACATCGGTACCGAAGATGCGGAAAAGTTGAATCTAAAGTCAGGAGATCTTGTAGAAATTTATAATGAGAGAGGATCAGTTATACTAAGAGTAAAAATTGATCCAGGTATAGGGAAAGGAGTTGCTTGGCTACCTAGACATGCTGTTACACTTAAAGGGGGAAGAATTAGTGTACTAATGGATGACGGTATTGACTTATTTGGAGGAGCTGTATTGAATTCTACGAGGATTAAAATAAAGAAGTTAACCATATAAAATTTAGGTAAATTGAACGGTATAAAAATCTATAAAACAGCTGAAATTACCTAAGGGAAAGTTTAGATTACTAATTTAAGGAAATCTTTTAAAATCTAGTTAGATAAAGTATAGAGTGTTTTTCTATTTTATGCTTGGAGAATAGGGATTTAGATAGTATTGAAAAACTATTTCGGTATTTCATCCCAAGACAGTATGGTGTGAGTGTAAAGCCCTTCTTCGTCTTTGATTCCGCGTTCTATCTCTGTTATATGGGCATGTTTAGCTTTTATCGATTGTAGAATATGCTGAATTGCTTCCTCAGGGTTTGATCCTTGTCCACATATGTATACATCTATAGCTGCATATCCGTGCTCAGGCCATGTGTGTATAGATATATGTGATGCTGAAACAATAACTAATCCGCTTACACCCCTAGGTGAGAATTTGTAGAAGTGAACTGTTCTTACATCCATTTTACCTACTTTAGCAGCATTCATAAGTATCTCTTTCAATTTGTTAACATCTTCAAGTATCTGTGGATCGCATCCAGATGCTTCTACTATGTAATGTAGACCTTTTGTATCCATTATCTCACCGTAATTTCTAGTTTTACCTAAGTATATAAGGTATTGAAAACAATGATAATAATGGTTATACATGATATTTGTTAACGTAAGTGGATAACATCGCCAATGTATACCTTCTTAATTATATTATCGTTTAGTTTAACCCTTAGAGCTCCATCTACTTCTATATCTTCTGCAATTCCTTCTAATACTCCATCCATAGTTAAAATCTTTACTTTCCTACCTAGTGTTATACAAATGTTTTTCCATGTATTTAAAACATCTTTAACTTTTTCCTCACGTATATCGTTATATGTATGATCTAAGTTTTTTAGTATTGCTAGTAGAAGAGGTACCCTAGGAATATGGGAATTTAGAATGTTTTTCAGGGATATAGCCATACTCTGAAGATCTTGTGGTAAATCGTTGTTAACATTTACACCAATTCCTACCACAAGGTACTGTAATCCTCCACTATCTGATACACCTTCTATAAGTATACCTGAAGCTTTTTTCTCGTTAACCAGAACATCGTTAGGCCATTTAATCTTAGCATCTATACCCAGTACATTACGAATAGCTTGAGCAACACTTGATGCAGTTGCTAAACTAATCAAATTTATATACCTTATTTTCGGTGGTCTTAAGATTAGTGAAAACCATAGACCTCCTCTAGAGGCAATCCACTGTCTTCCCATCCTACCTCTCCCACGCTTAAGCTCTTCGGATATAACAATAGTTCCCTCGAGAGCCCCTCTTTTAGCCATCTCCATAGCAATATCTTGTGTTGAATCACATATCTCTACATAGTGAACTTTATACCTCAGCCTAGTACTCAGATACTCTGTATATCTCCAAACAGTAGCTAAATTATCTAGATCTCCAAACCTATAGCTATCACTATTACAAACCTCTATAGTGAAACCCATAAGCTTCAAATTCTCTAAAACATTCTCAATAACATCTCTGTTAATCCCTAAGTACCTCGAAATTTCATCAACAGAAGAACAGCTGATTCTCATAGCCATAAATTCTACAACATGTTTAATTAATTCACCGATAACTAAAACCATGCCCCAAACCTTCTATATTCAATCTACTCTAGATCTACATAAACATCTAACATTTTTAAATATCTTCACTAAGAATATTGCTACATCTAATCTAAAAAACTTAAATATATCTCAGATCTAAAGTAAGATAAAAACAGGGGATCTCTATGTCTATAGATAGAGAAGTATTCGTAAAATTCCTCTTATCTAGGAGAAGCATTAGAAAGTTTAAAAAAGAACCTGTACCTATGGATTTAGTTAAAAAAATTTTAGATATCGCTAGATATGCTCCAAGCGCTGGTAATAGACAGCCGTGGATATTCATAGTTGTTACAGATCCGGAGGTTAAGAATAGACTTGCTAAAATTCATAGATGGGCATACCCATTAGAAGATGCTCCACTCGGAATTGTTATTGCTTGCAATAGAGATACATCGCCAGATTCATATCAAGTAGATTGTGCTAACGCTACTATGTATATTATGTTAGCTGTCCATGCATATGGTCTTGGTTCTGTATGGCTTCAAACACTTAGGAATATAGAAGATATCCAAAAGATATTGAATCTACCTAGCAATTATATACCTGTAGCTATGATAGCCATAGGCTATCCCGATGAATCTCCGTCACCTAGACCTAGGAAAGAGTTGAAAGATATAGCTTACTTAAACACTTACGGAAAACCACTCGAATAACATCTTCTAGAGCCTGAACACCAATACCATAACAATGGGGGCAACAGACACTGTTATAATTATAAAATCTTTTACCCCGTTGAATAGCCGTGGTCTCCTAGGTTTATAAACCCCATGTATATATAATGCTTCTGCAAGATTTAAACTATTCATAATAGAGTAGATAATAAGAGGTTTAACAACTTTATAAAGATTCCTTCTCCCTAGCTTCAATTTTATTGTTATTATAGCTTCAGAAAATTGTATAAATGTTAAAGGTAGTTGAGAAAGCGTTAACGTTACAATAGTTGAAATATCTTCTAACCCTAGCTTAACCATTATCCACCTAATCTCTTCAACAGTAAAAAACTGAACCATTGTAGCGAACGAAAGTACAAGTACTACCATTCTAAACATAGATGAAATTGAGTATCCTATTGGTGGAGATGCAAAACCTATGAGCATCGAGAACAATGTTATTAAAAAACCTATGAAAACGAATACCAGTATAACCACGAAACCTGATAAAACTTTCCTAAGCCCTCCGCTAATCCATAGAATTAAAAATTCTAGAGTCAATAGCAAAGTTGTTAGAATAACAATTTTATTCAAAGGTAGATCTAGAATGAATAACAAAAGAGATGTAACAATTATAGAAATCGACATAAAAACTCTTGAGATTAAACCATAGTTTCTTACTTCTTTAGATGATATAAACATATATGTAAAATCTCTAACTAACCCCAATCTTCATCACCGTATAGAAGTTCTCTAACTCTATACCCAAGATCAACAACATCGAGATCTATACCTATCTCTACTTCTTCCAGCCCATCGCTAGATAACTTAAATGTTTTCATATCCCTATTCTTAGCATACATAAAGCTTACAACATCTTTATTACTTGTAGCGATAACCATTGTCCCTCCTAATTTCGATAAATAATCTGCTAGTAGAAATCTTTCATAGTATGTCAATCCTGTGAAAGGTTCATCAAGGAGAATCAATGTTTTTGGATCTAGAGCACGTGTTAATGATATTGCGAATCTTATTGCTTCTCCCCATGATAATGAAAATGGAGTTCTACCTAAGTCTACATCTGGTAAACTAAGTTCTTTGACAACTTTACTCTTTATCATTTCTATACAACTATCTTTTGCTTTTCTATAGCTACACACGGCTTTTATCTCGTCTTCTAATGTTTCCTCTGTATAGAATAGATAAACATTCTGAGGTATATAGATAGTTCTTCTATTTATCTTAATAAAACCTTTAACAGGTTTTAGATACCCAGCTAAAATCTTTAAGAAAGTTGATTTCCCAGAACCGTTTAATCCATATAGAATAACTACATCTCCTTCATATATATAGACTTCGATATCCTTTAAAATCCATTCCTTATCATACCTAAACCAAACATCCCTAACCTCAACTACCTTCTCTCTAGAACTATTAGAAGTATAAACCTTTTTATTATCAATCTGATCACCATGTTCTGAAGAGCGTAGCAAATTTTTATCTATATGCTCTATAGCACTATTCCTAATTATATAAATATCGTCAACTAGATCTAGAAGAGGTTTAAATCTATGCTCTAAAATAATAACTGTTTTCCCTAAATTCTTCAAAAGTTTTATAGATTCAACAACACTATCAACACCAATATCATCAAGCCACATCAAAGGTTCATCGAGAATGATTATCGATGGATTGAACAACAAAGCTTTAACTATTGCTAACCTCTTTAACTGACCACCAGATAACTCGAATAGGTATCTATTCATAAGATTTTCAACTTTGAACATCTTAAAGAATTTGCTAATAGATTCACGATCTACATTACTTAAGTTGATGATGCTTAAGATATCGTCTTCAATATATATATTAAAGAAATCTGCATAAGGATTCTGATTAACAACTTGTACAATTTTCCTAAGCTCCTCAACATCGTGATCCTCAATCTCTTTACTTAAAATTTTTATAGACCCTCTAACCTCAGCTCCATAGATATATTTAATAGCTCCTGTTAAAGTTCTTACCAAAGTTGTTTTACCAGATCCAGATCTACCAACTATAAGTACTGCATGACCTTGTTTAATATCAAGGTTTACGTTTCTCAATACCCAGTTCTCTGAACTTCTATATCTAACCCAGAGATTATCAATTTCTACAACGTTATCCATACTCAATGTAAAAACCTTTACAGTGATATTTAATGTCTTTAAGTTTATTTAATATCGTTACTCTATCCCTAACCTCTTTATAATTCGGTATATAGCTAACGATGTAGGAGCTATATATGCTACACATATAGCATTAAATCCTGACACAACTGGGAGTAGGAACGATACTGTCCATTTATAAGCTGCTTCAAAACTCCATTTGTATGTCCACATGATCCAGTATGGACTTACTAAGTAGTTGAAGATATTCATTACAGCAACTCTGCTAACCATAGCTATAGCAAATGCTATTAAGCTAGCTTTATTTTGATCGATTTTCTTCTCGAATTTTTTATAGGATAGAGCTAGAGGTATACCTGTTGAAATCTCTGCAAATATCTTCATACTGATAGCTATTACATCAGGGCTGAAGTATAGGAAAATTATGAATAGTACTGGTGTTAAAGCTAGCGCTAAGTGGATTGATATTAGAGATGCTATAGCGTATGGAATACCAACTAAGTCGAATTTTAAGAAAGTTGCTAAAGGGTACTCTATCTTGAAAAACCATAGAGGTACAGATACCGTTGCTAGAGATGTTACTAGAGATATTTTAACGATTTTCGAAATACTTGTAGGTTTATAGCTAGCTTTAGCCATTTTGGTACCCATTTATTTGTTGATGAATGGTCAACGCTTTTAAAGTTTTTGTTTAAAGGTTATAAAGTTTAAATTTCTAAAATATATTTAAATTTATTTTGGTTAAGGTATAGATTTATGAAGAAGATATATAGGTTGCAAAGTATTGGAGGATCTGTATATGTTGCATTACCTAAGGATTGGCTGAGAAGATATAGTCTTGGTAAAGGTTCTGCTGTAGAAGTTTCTATAGATATCGATGGTTCTCTGAAGATTTTCCCTCTTAGGGAAGGTGTAAAAGAAGCTGAAGTTCCTAGTGTTAAGCGTGGGAATGAGATAGAGGTTTTTGTTGAAAAACCTGAAGAAGTATATACATCGCTTTTATCTGCGTATTTAAGAGGGTTCGATATTATTGTTTTGAGGTTGTCTAGTAGTTCTATTGAGAGAGAGGTTAAGAATGTTATAGATTCAACTAAAGAACTTCTTCTAGGTCTTGAGATACTTGATATTGGTAGTAATTACATAGTATTAAAGGTTTTAGCATCTGAAGATACAGAACTAGATTCTCTCATTAGAAATATGCATAAAATGGTTAGATCAATGTATACAGATGCTCTAAATTCTCTAGAATCTAGAGATATAGAGCTTGCAAAAGCTGTTATCCTAAGGGATCGTGATGTAAATAGACTTTACTTCTATATAACGAGAGTTATAAGGAAAAAGATATTGACTCAAATACTAGAACCTAAAACAATATTAAAACTTATAGACTCTAGAATGTTGATAAAATTCGTTGAAGAGATAGGAGATGAAGCGAAAAACGCTGCTATAGCTTCTATAGAGATAACCTCGAAAAAACTTGAACCCAATTCTAGCTATATATCAAATGTGAAGAAGGCTGTCAACAACATCGATAATATCTATAGAGATACCATAATGAAAGCCCATGAGAAAACCGTTGAAATTACAGAACTAAGACAATACATGAAGATATGTTTAACAGTAAGAGATACCCTCAAATATATGAGGATTAAGTTAGCAGAAGAAAACCCGGCTTCCTACTGGTTTACAGAATTCATTAAATCTTATGAAAATATAGCTATGAATGTATACGATATACTAAGCTTATTACCATTTGAACTTACTTCGTCTATGATCTACGAATAATATAAATTTCATACTAAAAACAGTTGAATAGTAATATAAAGCTGAGGTTATTACTTCTAGATATACTTTAATGATGATTATATAGAATAATAGCTATGGATTAATCTTACTGTACTATATCAGTGAATTTAGAATAAGTAGTAGAGTAGGATATAGTGATATTTATACATAGAGAATTTTCTATATTCTATTGTTTTCAGATAGATTTAATATACATTACCTAAAGGCTTCATTGTATAGGAGCTTCTTATAAACTACTTTTCTTAGATATTTCTCAGCCCTAGTCTTTGCTTCTATGAGTTTTTCTAATGTAGGCTTCCTCCCAGTGTTGAAGATGCTGGTACATACTCATCTATAATCAGAGGTATATCGTTACCTAGTCTGGTTGCTATGTATCTCGCTATTAGCTCTACATCTTTATCGTTAAACTTTGGGATGAATATAGTCTCGATAACTAAGTCTATGCTATTATTGTAAACTAGCTCTAGGATTCTAAGTACTACTTGGAGATCTTCACTTCTTCTCCTTGTGTATATATAGAATTTCTTTGGATATATATTCTCTATGCTTAATTCTATCACTAAGTTATTCTTAGGTATACACCTTATTATTTTATCGATTAGAAAATCATTTGTTAACACTACTATCTCAAGACCATAGCTATACAAAGTATTAATAATCTTATAGAACATGGGATCTATAGCAGATTCTCCATACCGAGTATAGCTTTCTTTAAACCTTTCTCAATATTAACTTTCTTGATGATCTCTACAAGCTTTTCTAAACTTAATGTATTAAATTTAAATTTCTATACCTCAAGACCCTCTACCTTGCTGTTTTCGTATAGATGATGATCCCATAAATATCTCTTCCTTATACACCCAGGACATCTAAAGTTGCAACCTGTAAACTGTATGTATAGCGATTTATTGTAGTCGTAGTAAGTTATATGGTATACCAAGGTTTTCATAGTGTTGACCCTATTTTTTCTAGTGGTTCTATAGGTATAATTATCTTCCTCCTATTTAGGTTGGTTATAGCTATCTTGACTTTGTATACTTTTTCGAGAAGCTCACGGTTAAATACTTCGTCAGGCGTTCCAATAGCTATAATCTCTCCATTCTCTAGAACAATTACTTTATCTGCATATAGAGATGCAAGATATAAATCATGGATAGCTACGATTGATACTATTCTATTTTGTTGTGTAATTTTCTTTATGTAGTCGAGTATCTCTAGTTTATATCTTAGGTCTAGGAATGCCGATGGTTCATCGAGTAATAGTACCTTGGGATTTTGTATTAGTGCTCTTGCTATAATAATTCTCTGAAATTCGCCGTTGCTGAGCTGGTCTAGTCTTCTATTTAATAGATGTTCTATATTTAGCTGTTTGGATATTTTCTCTATAACATCAAGGTCTTGGCGAGAGATTTTGAAGCTCAGTAGAGGTTGATAGGGATACCTAGCGGTTATGAGAAATTCCAGAACTGTTGAAGGTATAGATCTAGATATCTGTGGATCTACATATGATATAATCTTACCGAGATCCCGAGAATTATACATAGAGATAGTTTTCCCATCTATATATATAGCTCCTACCCTTGGTTTTACAATAGATGCTATCGTTTTTAAAAGTGTTGATTTACCTGCACCGTTAGGACCTATAACAAAAGTTACCTCACCTTCTCCTACCCTAAAGGATATGTTCTTCAATGCTTGTACAGAATTATACCAAACTTCAACTCTTTCTACAACTATCTTCATTCTCTCACCCTTTTTATAATAAGATATGCAAGAAAAGGAGCTCCTATGACAGCAGTTACAACACCTAGTGGAAGCTCACCTACAGCTCCTGAATAAATACTTATCAATTTAACTATAACATCTGCAATAAGTGTAAGCAAAGCTCCTACTAGAACTGTTATCGGTATAGAGAATCTATGGTCTGAACCAGCTAGGAATCTAGCTATATGAGGTGCAGCAAGCCCTATAAACCCGATAATCCCTACAAATGCTATCGTGATAGCTGTTAAGAAAGCCGATATGAATGCAGATAAATCTCTTATAAGTGTAGGATTGAAACCTAGTTGTTTAGCATATTCATCTCCATAGAGATAACTATTCAAAGGTTTAAATAAAGCTATAGCGATGATTGTTAAAACTATTGTTGGAATGACAAGGAATGGAATATCCTTCTGTAGAACAGTAGAGGCACTACCCATCAAAAAATATACATAAGGTGTCTTAATAACTTGTTGAACTACATACAGAAGGATATGCGAAATCCCGGAGAACAGAGATGCAATAGCTATACCAGCTAAAACCATTGTGAAACTACTACCACCACCTAACTTAGATAACGAAAGAGTAAGTATATAGCCAGTTATAGCACCTAGAAACGCCACTACGATTAAGTACTGTCTGTAAACCATGAGTGAAGGTGTTAAGATAATCCCTATAGCAACAGCTGTTAAAGCGGTTGAAGATAAACCAAATATATAAGGATCTGCAAGAGGATTCCTAGTTATAGTCTGCATCAAAAGACCTGCTAAAGCAAGAGAAGCTCCAGATAAAAGAGCTGCAAAAGCTCTTGATAACCTAAGCAATATAATAACCTTGACATTGGTTTCCACAGGGTAACCAAAAAATATAGCGTTGAAGACCTTAACAGGATCAAACATCGCAGGACCTATAGAGATAGATATAACAAATGTTATGATAATTATTAGTGAAAGGAGATATATGGATATTAAAAAATGTTCTACTTTTCTTCTATATAATGGTGTAGCCATTGCTATACCTCAGCAATAACTGTATTGATTGCTTCTAATACCTGTACTACGGATTGAGTTGTACTGATGGTCATTTTCGTAACATCCTCTCTCTTAACTTCTCCGAATATCTCAGGATGTATAACTTGAGCTAGTACTGCTAGCGCATCTGCAATTCTAGGTCCTGGTCTGAGAATCATATCATTTGCTTCACCTGTTAATACGTATACCCTTCCATTTCTCCATGCTGTAGTATTAGCCAAAGGTGTCCCTGATATTTCGTCTATTACGTTTTTAGGTTCTGCACCCATAATTGTCACTATTATAATCTCTGGATCTTGAGATAGTATGTATTCATAGTTTAACTGCGGCCATCCAGTATAACGAGAAGCTATATTTATACCTCCAGCTGTTGTTATAAGCCATCCTAGGAAGGTATCTCCACCAGCACTCCAAAGACCCCATGAAGGCGGTCCTAGCAACGGTAGTACTCTAGGTTTCTTCGTTACATTAACAAGTTTAACAGTTAAACTATCTATTTTCTGCTGAATACTTCTTATCACCGCATCAGATCTCTGTTCCATACCGAAGATCTCTCCTAACTTTCTTAAATCCATGTATATATCGTACTGATTTTTAGAAGTATCACACATAAGGTAGAACACCTTTACATCTGTTTCTATAAGCTTAGGTCCAACATTAACTTCATGAGTTTTAACACCTCTACATAGCAATACAAGGTCTGGATTCAACGACAATATCTTCTCTACGTCCGGAGTATAGTAACCTCCTATAATAGCTATCCTACCCTCGTTCACAAGCTTCAACACCTCTGGAGGCCAATTAGAATACTGATCAACACCTACAACCTTATCGCCTAGACCTAGAACAAAGAGCATCTCTGTTATGCTTGGTGCAACTGAAACAACTCTTTTCGGAGGTTCATCGAACTTCACTTCTCTCCCAAGAGCATCTACAATAACTCTTGGCCATTCCTTGACAACAGTTTGCTGAATAACCTCTGTAACTACTTTTGTAACTACAGCTGTTTCCCTAATCGTTGTGTATGTCGTAATAGGTGTCGTAATAGGTAATGTTATAGGAGTTGTAACAATCTCTCTAGCAGTTGTCAGCAATGTGACAGTTTCTCTAGTAGTAAAAATTTCTCTAGTTATAACAGTCGCTGTAATTGTTATCGAAGTTGGAGGGTATATAGTGGGCGATGCTGTAAACCCTATTGCAAGCCCTACTACTAGCGCCAACACTATACCGATAATTAAGCGCTTATCCATATGGCTACCCTAGCCACATATCGAATTATTAAGCTTAAAAAGTTAACCTATTTACCCAGAACACCGCATGTATACCTAGTTATCTATATTTAAATAAACGTATCAATAGAGTAATGCTTTATGAAATAATCAAGATTAGGCTGAAACATTGATACAAATGTTTTAGTTGAAGAGTTCTCAATCAGCTACACTAAATCCGGGATTCAGCGATAATTTCATGGTGTCTAAGCTGCTACAGAGCTTTAATGTGAAATATGGAAATTTCTTTTGTATTAAATTGAAGATTAAGAAAATACTTTAACCATAATAACCTTTTGCTGATATACATAGTTATGTAATTTTCATCCCTGTTTATATTATACTCATTATGGCAGAGTATAAATGTCTTTTCTTTGAAATGACTATAAACTCTGTATAGATTATAGAGCTATATAGTGATGTGTTTATAGATATACTATTAATTGTTCTTACACATTATGTAGTTATCTATAATATATTATTGAGAATTTTTATATAGTTTTTCTACAATATGTGGAATTCAGGTGTATCTATGAGGAAATCTATAACTGTATTAGTTATAGTTATAGCTATTGTAGTGATTAGCGTAGTTGTAGGATACTATGTGTTGCAGAGATCAGGAGAGAGTAGAACCTCAACTACAACGATAGCTACATCAACTACTAGTATTCGTTTAGAAGGTGTTATTCTACAGGGTGCAGGTTCAACTTTTGTTTATCCACAGATTGCTGAATGGTCTAGAAGATTCCTGGATAGGTATGGTGTTCAGATCAACTATCAATCGGTTGGAAGTGGGGCTGGTCAATCTTCGTTCTTCCAGAAGGTAGTTGATTTTGGTTGTAGTGATCCACCATTATCAAGAGATACATGGTTGAAATACAATGGATCTGTACTGCAAATACCATGGCTTTTCGGTCCTGTTGTTATTGTCTATAATATTCCAGAGCTTCCACGTGGAGCTATTCTGAAACTAGATGCTGTTGCTATTGCTAAGATTTATAGAGGGGAAATAGTTTACTGGGATGATGATTATATAAAGAGTTTAAATCCCGATATAGCTCATCTTCTACCGCATAGAGAGATAATAGCTGTTTATAGATCGGATTCAAGTGGAACAACAGAGATATTCACAACGTTTCTCTACAAAGCTTCTGAAGGTATATGGACAAAAGATCTTGTTGGGAAAACTGTTAAATGGCCTGTTGAAGCTACTGGAAGAGGTGTTGGGGGAAAGGGTAACGAAGGTGTTACCCTTACAGTTATGCAGAACCCGTATAGCATAGGCTATGTAGAGTGGAGCTACGCTATAAAGAACAATCTTAGCATAGCTGCTGTAAAGAATGCTGAAGGTAGATTCGTTTTACCATCAAGAGAAACAGTTGAAGAAGCATTAAAATATGCTGAAATACCTAGATCACCTCTAGACGATTTTAGCCAAATACTAGATAAAGTCCTTTACACTCCTGGAGCTAATAGCTACACAATAGTTGGGCCAACACATATAATTCTCTGGAGAAGATACGATGATCCGAAGAAAGTAGAAGCTCTGAAACTATTCCTTAGATGGGTAGCTGAAGAAGGTTATAACTACGTAGTTGAAGGTTATGTAGCACCTCCGCAGAATGTAAAAGAATTGCTGATTAAAGCATCAGAACTCTTATCCACGTAGATAATGGTAAGGTGAACAGGTTATGCTTTCTAGAAAAGATAAACTATTTTTCATGTCCCTACTACCTCTATCTCTATCTCTTCTAGCTATACTAATCATATCAATAGCTGTTATAGGTATAAGATCTATAGATTCTATATCTTTCTTCGGACCTAAACTTTATACTATGAATGTCTGGGACCCAGAGGCAGAGGTATACGGTCTTCTTGCACCTATAGCAGGTTCCATTGTAACCTCTGTTATAGCTATACTAACTGCTTCCTTCTTCTCTATCCCGTTAACTATAACAATAGCCGAGTATCTCAAAGGTTCTACTAAGAATATTGTATCGTCCATAGTTGAGTTAATGGGTGGTTTACCTACAATAATCTATGCTGTATGGGCTTCTCAATACCTAGTACTGTTTTTGAAACAGTATGTGATGGATCCTCTTCATAGCTATCTATCGTTTATCCCTTTATTCTCGTGTAAACCTGTAACAGGTTTCTCAGTACTAGCAGCTGGGATTTCTATAGGTATATCTATAACACCGTATGTTACTGCACTTATTCTCGAAGCTTATCAAAGCATCCCTTCTACATATAGAGAAGCTTGCTACGGAATTGGTGCAACTAGGTACGAATCCATCAAGATCTTACTCTCTTTAGCTAGACCCGCTATTATTGCTGCTCTTGTTCTAGGTTTCGCTCGATCTCTCGGCGAAACTACTATCGCTGTTACCACAATAGGTAACTCTATGAATTTGAACCTATGCTTATTCTCCCCAAGCTACACTGTTTCAGCATTAATAGCTTCTCAGTTTGCTAACGCATATCTATATCCATACGCTGAATCTGTTCTATACGCAGGTATGCTCATCTTAGTGATAATATCTATTCTACTTAGTTTATACGGTTCAACAACTATAATTAGGTGGAGGTCGAGGGTAATTGTATAACTGGAGAAAATTAATAGATAAACTCTTTACCTACATAGTTATCGCAGTATCTATTGTAGCTATATCCCCAGTTATACACTTGATAATAACTGTTCTTCTTAACGGTACCATGGTCATCGTTAAGACAGGTATAAACTTTTTCATAAGTTTACCTCCAACACCATTCTCAAAAGATTTTGGTGGTATAGCACCTGCTATAGTAGGGTCTCTGCTTATGACATTTATATCGCTACCCATAACCATTGTTCTAGGGTTATTTGCAGCAATCCTAACAACTGAGTTTCCTAAGAACACTATCTCGATAGTTATCGATACTATTGCGAAATCTCTTGCTAGTATACCTACAATAGCTGTATCTATGATTGTCTACACTATTATTGTTGTACCTATGAAGAGTTTCTCTGCTTTAGCAGGTTCTATAGCTTTAACAATCGTTTCGCTTCCCTATGCCTATACGTATTTTTCAACTACTTTACGTTCTGTCCCGTTTACCTATAGAGAAGCCGCTTTCTCTATAGCTATGAGTAGATGGAGCACCGTATTGAAGATACTGATACCTGTAGCTAGAAGAGGTATAGCTACAGCTATTCTTATGACTTTAGCTAGAATACTAGGTGAAACAGCAGCACTTCTATTTACAGCTGGTAGATTTAGAAACGGTGTAACGATATCCCCTCTAGCTCCAGCAGATGCCATCCCACTCCTAATCTTTGACTTTGTACTATCACCGTACGAAATTTGGAGACAAGTTGCATGGGGTGCTTCAGCACTTCTCCTCCTATCATACATGATCATATTTTTCGCCGTTAAGTTCTTAGTCAAAGAGGTGAAGCTATGAACTTGCTAGCAGTTGAGATGAAAAACGTTAATGTATACATCGGTGATAGGCATATACTGAAAGATGTAACACTTAAAATCTTTAATAATACAGTCTTCGTGATCATGGGCCCATCTGGATCAGGTAAAACAACATTGTTAAGAGTTATCAACAGGCTTATAGATTTAATTGAAGGGGCAAGAGTAGAAGGGTATGTTAAGGTCTTGGGGTTCGATATTATGAAAAGCGATCCTTATGAGCTTAGGAAGAATATCGGTATGGTTTTCCAGATCCCTAATCCATTTCCCCATCTCACAATATACGAAAACATAGCTATAGCTGCAAGAATTAATGGTGTTGCTAAGGATAAGAAAGAACTTGATAATATCGTTAGATGGGCTTTAGAGAAGGCCATGCTTTGGGATGAAGTTAGAAATAGGCTTCACGATTATCCACATCAGCTTAGCGGTGGGCAGAGGCAAAGACTTTGTTTAGCAAGAGCTCTCGCTATGAAACCTAAGCTCCTACTGCTAGACGAACCTACAGCTAATATAGATCCTGTTAATGCGAGAAAACTTGAAGAAGCTATTGTTTCACTAAAAGATGAAGTTACAGTTATAATGGTTACGCATTCCCCATACCAAGCAGCTAGAGTAGCTGACTATGTTGCTGTATTCTACGATGGAAAAGTTGTTGAACAAGGACCTGCGCAACAACTATTTTTACGCCCATCTACAGAGATTACTCAGAAGCTATTGAGAGGCGAAATATAGTTGTCTTTAACAGTAACAGAACTTGAAAGACTTAAATCGATATTGATACACATGGCTAAAAACATAGAGAACATCCTCTACACCACTAAGAAGCTTATGGAGGTAAACAATGATAGTGAAAGAGAGAAAACATGGCAAGAGATAGAGAATACCTCTGTAAACTTGGAAACAATTAGAAGAGAATTTGTGAACGAAGTACTTATATTTATAGCTAGGAGACAGCCTCTAGGGAGAGAACTCCTTTTAGCTAACGCATTGATAAGCATAGCTTACGATATGTATAGAATATCTAGGTATTGTAGAGAAATTGCAAGGATAGACTCTATGCTCCCACTATCATCAAAATTAAATACTATAAGAAATCTACAAACGATATTCGAAGAAGCTATAAAAGCTGTAGAAGCGTCACTCAACGACCTCATAGATTTTACACCAAAAAGATCAAATATTGTAAAAGAAATTGACAATAATATAGATGAAATATATAGAGAGATAATACAAGAAGTTACAACCAATTCTGTTGTACCACGAGAAAAAGCTGTTAAAGCATTGATAATGAGACACATAGAAAGAATAGTAGACCATGCGCAATACATAGAGCAATATCTTTCATCAATACCATAAAATAATTAAATAATTAATTAAATAAAATAGAATTTCTGTGAAATAAGACATCCTAACAGTACTTCTTGGTATAATAGGTCAATTTATGAATGAATAATTAAATTAATAAATAGTTTTCATCTAAATAAAAGAGTTCATGATCTTAAGAATTAAAACAGTAACCTTTGAAAAAGCAATAATTTACATCAAATTATTTAATTAAATTGCTTTCAATTAGGGAAATATAATATTAGTAAATATAGTGATTAAATAGTTTATTAATGAATGGTATGGTCTTTGGATTATTTTTCTTGGTAATCTAAGTATTTCCAGCATCTAACGTATGTACTGTTTACTTCTATGAACGGTGGTAGTTTGTGCCAACATATATCTTTAGCATATGGACATCTGTTTGCATATCTACATCCTGGTATTAAGAATTCTTTTATTTCTATTGCTGATGGTTTTATCAATGGGTATTTTTCTCTTAATATGGGATCTGGTTCAAGTATTGATTCGAGTAGAGCATTTGTATATGGGTGTTTAGGTTCTTGGTAAACTTTTGTTATAGATCCGTACTCTACTAGTGTTCCTCTGTATAGAATAGATATATAGTCTCCTATGTAGTAAGCTGTTGCTAAGTCATGTGTAACATAAACTATAACCATGTTTAGTTTCTCTTTTAAATCGCTTAGTAGATTTAAAATACTTGCTCTTAGTGTTGCGTCTAGCATAGAAACTGGTTCGTCTGCAAGAAGTATTTTTGGATGTGTTAGAAGAGCTCTAGCAATAGCTATTCTCTGCAATTCCCCTCCAGAGAATTCGTGTGGATATTTTCCTGCAACTCTATCTAAGCTTAGTCCAACAAATTTTAAAGTTTCATCAATTCTACGTTCAACTTCATCTCTACCTCTAATCTCTAGAATATTGTATACAGTATCGTAGAAATATGAATCAACTTTTCTCAATGGGTTGAACGCTTCGTAAGGATCTTGAAATACTGGCTGAACTTCTCTTCTATACCATCTAACCATAGAACCTCTTAACTTATGAATATTACGCCCTTTGTAAAGGATTCTTCCATACTCAGGTTTCACAACGCCCATGATGATCCTTAGCAAAGTTGTTTTACCACTACCTGTTTCACCAGCTATAACAACTATCTTAGGTTTCTCAAGATCAATACTCATGGTTACATCGTCTAAAGCTTTAAATTTCTTTAAACCTAGTAAACCATAGCCATATAATTTTGTTACATTCTCTATTGTAAGCTTATTATCTGAACTCACATATATCACCTCTTATTTGCATAAAGCCAACATTTTACATACCTATCTCTACCTAAAGATATTGCTTGAGGTTCTTCTCTTCTACATATATCCATTGCAAATGGACATCTCGGATGAAATCTACAACCAGGTGGTGGATTAGTTAGATCTGGTGGTAAACCTGTTAAACCTTTTCTAAGCGATTTATCTCCTTTCCTAATGAGAGACTCTATTAATGCTTTTGTATATGGATGTAGAGGTTCTTTAAATAATTCAAAGACTTCGCCGATTTCAACAATATTACCTGCATACATAATAGCGACTCTATTATCCATATAAGCGTGGACAGACATATCGTGGGATATCAATATCAATGAACTTTTATTTTTCTCACGCCACTCCTTAATCAACGATAGAATTACTCTCTGCGTAACTACGTCAACAGCTGTTGTAGGTTCATCAGCTATAACTATCCTAGGATTGAATAGAAGACTTAAAGCTATAACAACTCTCTGCCTCATACCACCGCTAAGCTGATGAGGATAAGCATTTACAACATCTGGAGGAAGACTTAAAGATGTTAATGTATCTTTAAGATACTTCATTATCTCCTTTTTATCTGCATCCATATCATGGTATTTAAATACATTTACAAATTGATCTTTAATCCTTTTTAAAGGATTCAATACATTCATAGAATTCTGAGGAATATACGATATCTCTACCCACCAAATCTTCTTCCTTACTTCATCAATACTAAGCTTATTCATCTCCACAAAACTACCGTTCTTAGTATATAATTTTATGCTACCACTTCTAACTACAAGTGGTGGAACTATTGCACCGTATATCATCTTTGCTAATGTAGATTTACCGCAACCTGATTCACCAGCGATACCTAGAACCTCATTATTTTGGAGGGTTATCGAAACATTATCAACAGCGTGAACAAATACCCTCCTCTTCCCTCCTATAAATACTTCGTAACCTCCATCTAGATTATTTACAATAAGTATATCGCTCACCAGCTTCACCCCCATGTAACTCTAGCTCTTGCAAATACGTATTTATCTATTTCAACCATGAGCATATATAGGGATAATACAAAGATTATTAAGAAGATTATTGGCATTGCTAACCACCACCATAGTCCTAGAAGTATGGCTTGGTAATACATTGCCCAGTGTATTGTTGTTCCTATGGTTACTTCCTCCATCTTCATAGCACCAAATATAGAAGCTGTTACTTCGTTCCCAATAGCCCAGGTCATTGTACCTACAATGTTTATCATTAGGTATCTAAGGAGGTATGGTATAAAATCCTTTAAAACAATTTTATACATTGCTAATCCAGAGAAATATGATGTTAAAACAAATGTTCTCTGTCTCAAGCTATATATTATCGAGTAAACAGCTCTAGCAGTAAATCCCCAGCCTATTAAACCCATTATAACTCCAATCAGAAGTATTGTTAGAGAGTCACGCCATATATAGAATATCGTCATTAATAATGGCAATCCTGGGATTACACATATGATATCTGTTAACGTAAGTAACACTGTTCTTACAGCTTGTGATGATAAAGCTGCTATAGAGCCTATACCCCATGCTATGAGAACCGATATTAATGCTGCTACGAAGCTAATTATAATAGTGTTTCTAAGAGCTAAAGGTGTTAATAAAAACAAGTCTTGACCTGTCGATGTTGTTCCAAAAGGATATTTTGAGCTTGGTGGTTGAGCTGAGGGAGCATAGTACCATCTCCCAGGATTTATTGCTAAGGTTTGTGGATATACAAATGCATAGATAGTTAGACCTATAAATATGAATAGCGGTACTAAAAATCCTGGTTTTAATACTAGTTCTTTAAATCTATAGACATAAGCCATATAGCTCACCCTTGGCCGGGGTACCTAATCCTTGGGTCTATCAATGGATATACTAAGTCTAGAATAAGCGTAGCGACAGCTGTTGCAACTGTTGCAAAGAATAATATCCCTAACATAAGGTTATAATCAGCATTAGCTATAGCACTCTGCAAAATATACCCTATTCCTGGATAATTGAATATATATTCAACTAGAAGAGAGCCAACAAAAACTCTTGAGATACCAAGGACAAGAGATGTGAATTGTGGTAGTATAGAGTTTCTAAATATCATAGACCTAATAGTGTTCATAGTAGCACCTTGTAGAAATGAGTATACAATAAAATCTTCTTCCCGCATTTTTAGAGCTATGGCTTTCATACTAACAAAACTACCAAACCATCCGAAAATCATCAGTACAAGTAAAGGAAATGAAGCTCTTCTTAACATATAAATAAATAATTCAAATGCTGATACAGCACCAACGAATCCTCCACCCGGTATTGGTAGCTGAAGAACTAAAGCATAGAATATTAGAAATGATATAGCAAGTACAGCGAAAGGTATCGGTTGAAAAGCTATAGCAATATTCTCTAATACATTTGAAACTCTTCGATGTCTAGTTAAAGCTGCTAGAACTCCTAGACCATTACCTACTAACCAGCTTATAACCGAGGCTAATAATAACAGCGTTATAGACCATGGAAGTGCTCTACCAATAATATCTTTAACACTAGTAGGGAAAAACGCAAAAGAAGGCCCCATCTCACCTGTTATCAGATAATTCCTCAAGAAGATTAAATACTGTATAAAAACCGGTTTATCAAGCCCATAAAGTTCCATAAGCTGTCTCTTCATGGATTCAATTTCTTCACCTGTAAGAGCAGAACCTTGCGAAACTAATCTACTGATAAAAAGATCAGCCGCATTAAATGGCATTAACCTAGATAATATAAAAGATATCGTTAACCCAATCCATATTACTAAGAAAGCTAGTACTACTCTTTGTAATACGTATTTTATGAGTGGATGCATTATTATCACCACGTTTTACGTAAAGCTTTATCATTAATAAATTTTAATGAAAAATAAAAATAAAAAATTTTGTTAAAAATATTTTTGTTTTATTTTCTTTTTATGAATATTCCTATTGTTAATCCAATTATGAGTAGTATTATTGCTATTGCTATTGTTGTTGTCCATTCTATTTCTCTAATTGTTGTTGATGTTGTTGATAATATTGTTGATATTGTTGTTGATAATATTGTTGATGTTGATACAATAGTTTTCTCAACACTTTGAGTAACAACAACAGTAATTGTTGCTACACCAGTAACAGGAGTAGTTGGAGATGGTGTTGGGGTAGGAGTCGGAGTAGGTTTAGGAGTTGTAGGTGTTGGTGTTGGGGTTGGAGATGGTCTCGGAGTTGTCGGAGTAGGTGTTGGGGTAGGAGTTGGAGTAGTTGTTGGAGTTGGTGTAGGGGTGGCTATAGCTTTTGCTAATTTCTTCATAGCTTCTTCTGGTAGTGTTGGGAATGTTATTGTTCCTGGTGGTGGTTCATTTATAGGTCTACTTGTTGGTGTATCAATTTTAGATTTAACAGGAATTAAATTACCAATAACTTGCTGGGTCATCTGATTACCCCATAGTTTTATACCTGTGTAGAAGTTGTATGCATTTGGCCAATTAGTCCAATAATCAGTTAATACCGGTAGTAGTTTCTTACAATCGCCTGCCCATATAACAGGCATATCTTTAATCATAGTTAGTATAGCTTCTTTCAATGCTTTTATAGCTTCAGGACTACCAGGAGGATTACTTAAAGCTTTTAGAAGTGCTTCATCAAATTTCGGATTACAGTATCTTGCACCATTTGGTGAGTATTCTCCTATGGGTTTTACGTATTCACATCTCCATCCCTCGAAGTGTATAGGCATTGCATTAGGATCGTTACCACTTATACCCCAGTAAGAACCTACTTCGAAAGCTCCATAGTTTAATTGAGGTGTCCAGAATGTTGCAGCTTCTAATGGCACTACTTCTACATCTATTCCGAACTTCCTCCACTGTTCTGCTACAGCAAGTCCAAGATCTATAGCGTCGTACTCAAAACCTGCTGGTATATTGAGTTTCATTTTCCATGGTGTTCCATCTGGTAATCTCCATTTTCCATCGGGTCCTCGTCTAAATCCAAGGTTTTTAAGTATTTGTTCAGCTGCATCCGGCATGTATCTCCACCAACCAGCACCCCAAGCCCATCTAATCTCAGATTCCGTCAAATCTTTTGTTAATAAACCTTGTGATCTTGCCCATTGATAAACTTTAAATGGTATAGTTGGATCATAAACTTTTATCTTAGATCCATTTGGTAATGTTATAGTCATATTCAACAAATCATCCAATAGCAATGTATATGTTAAAAACGCTTCAGCAGGCCATGCTGCAGCACCAGGAACAACAGTCATCCTCTGAACACCTTTATAACCAATAGTCATAACTTCACTCATATCGATAGCAAGTGCTAACGCCCATCTAATCATAGTTATATTATATGGGTACTTCATATTGTTGAAGTATATACCTCTAACTGTTGTATCGTAACCCCAGAAATAGGGGTAGTATGGTAGCCATGCTTGAACTCTATCACCAAGCATAGCTCTTAATGATTGCCATGCTTGCCAAGTTGCATCAAAAATCCAATCAAGTTCGCCTCTAGCCATAGCAATAACTTTATCAGTTTCAGTCTTAAACACTCTATACATAACATATTTTGGTCCTGGCCATAGAATAATCTTTTGATTGTATAGAGGCATTATTGATGATCTATTCCAATCATCTCTCCTCTTCCAAAGAAACCAAGTACCACCAGGATCATACGAATGTAATACATATGGACCTATACATAGTGGTGGATTGTATAAATCTGTATGCACATTTTCAGGTGTTATACCTTTAGCTTTATAGTAATGTTCAGGCATCATAAAGTTGTATATCCCAGGACCTATCAACGTGAAAGCTAGGTAATGGAAATAGGGGTTAGGCCTCTTAAGTTTTATTGCAAGAGTATAGTCATCAACTACCCATGCAGAATCAACCCAAACATTTAAGGCAGAGTATGCGGATAGTTTGCTGTTAGCTTTAGATACATTTATCGCAAAAACAATATCTCTAGCTGTAAATGGATACCCATCACTCCAGTAGATACCTCTCCTAATCTTTATAGTTAACATTTTGTAATCAGAGCTATATGTAGGGAGACTCTCAGCAATCCATGGTTTTGTAATACCATCTTTATAATCTGTATAGTATAGAACTGAGAAACAGACTTGGTTAACACCTATAACTGTTGCCTGTCCACCAATAACCCATGGATTGAAGTTATCCGGGTTAGCGACACTACTTATCTGAACATCAAGGATTACTGTTTCTTCTCTTTTAACGCCTGGTGGTAGAGTTAGTTGTGCATTTAATGTTGTGGTAATTGTTGTTAATAGAACTATAGATATTAAGACTATTGATATTAATGCATAGGAGATAGATGGTTTACCCATTTGACACTACCAAGGTTAATCGTTGGTTATTCGATTTAAAAATTTTTATGAAGATGCTAATGTGATTATGGAATGTGTGAATTATATAAAAATTTGAGTTAATTGACCTGGGAGTTTCTCAATAATTAATAATTACTGTTGCATATGTGTTGGTATTTTATTAAATAGGTCTCTCACTATTAATGCTGATAGTTTTTGTTGTCTATCTCTTGTGAATACACCTTTTCTATTCAGTATTGTTCTTCCCGGGTTTTGTGGTGTTCTAAAGTCTGCGAAATTCCATATATGCAGTCCAACGACGTAGTTTTTCTTCGTTAAGGTCTCTATGTATTTTTTCAGCATTTCTGCTTGGTATTCCTCTGACCACATTTGCGGTGGATCACTGTGGAGACCTGTGATAGCGTCTGCACCGAATTCTGATATGATTATTGGTTTATCTGGGAATTTTCTGTGGATCTCCTCAAGTTCTTTAAGCATAGTTTCCATACCTCTACCTATATCACCCCACTCACTATACCATCCACGGTAATAATTAAGTGAAATCACATCTACATAGCCTAGAGCAAGATCGCCTATGGATCTATGAGAAGCAAATGTTACTGGTCTTGAAGGGTCTAGCTCTTTGATAAATTGTGCTAATTTCTTGATGAACTCTGCTACCTCTGGTATATCGCTTGGGGGTTCATTTGTAACACTATAAATTATAACTGAGGGTCTATTCTTATGCTGTTTAACCATCTCCTCTACAAACTTCTTCGCTTTCGCTGAATAATCATCTCTACTGAATAGCTTTGCAATCTCATCTCTACTAAGTATACGTCCAATACCTGAGTAACATGTTGGTGGCTCTAGTATTACCATGAACCCGAACTCATCTGCAAGATCTAGATGTTCATCTGAATAGGGGTAGTGTGATGTTCTAAATGAGTTTGCTCCTATTTTCTTCATTAGATAGAAATCTCTTACAAGAACAGCTCCAGGTAGATGTTTCCCCGTTACAGGGAAGTCTTCATGCCTTCCAAAACCCTTCAGGAATACTGGTCTTCCGTTAAGATAAATCTTACCATTCTTAACCTCAACATCTCTAAAACCGATACGTTCGTAGACAGAATCTCTAAGAGAACCGTCGATGAAGACTTCTACTATGAATGCGTAGAGATTAGGTTCTTCGGGATCCCAAGGTTTTACATCACTAATTTTCTTTTCGTATACATATCTACCAGGTTTAACGTTTCTAATATATTCTTCGTGTATAACCTTCATCATCTCTTTATCCATTAACTTAATCTTTATGTCAACATCTCTACCACATACAACATCTATAAATGTTCTCAGCAAACCATCAGCTTTGGTATATATTGTCATGTCATCGATATAGCAACTATCTGTAAACTCTAGGTACACAGGTCTATGTATTCCACCGTAGTGGAAGAAATCGAAAGCTGTTACATTAAGTTCTCTTGCAGGAGGCAATGCATCTATAGAAGGTGTGTTATCTATTTCAACAACAACTCTATTAAAACTACTGTAGCTAACTTTATCAACTCTAAACCTGAATTCAGTAAAAGATCCCTCGTGCTCTCCTACGAAAACACTATTTACCCATACCTTAGTTCTATAGCCAGCACCTTTAAACACAATCCAAGCAATTTTGTTTCTTAGATTTGCATCGATGTAAACATCTTTTTGATACCAAACAACACCTGTGTACTGATCCCATTCAGGGTTCTGTTCATTCCAAGAAGAAGGTACGTAGACCAAGTCGTTAGATGAAAATCCTTTGAACCACTCCTCTTTCTCACCCATCCCCTTCCCATCTACCTTAAACTTCCAAAAACCTTCAAGTGAAATCCTAGGTCTAAACCATGATCTCAATGACCTCACCCTAAAGCTAGTGCAGGTAATGCCCAGTTTTATAAACTTGAATCAAAATAAGTTCTTAAACCATTCTATTACTTAACCCTCTATACCCTTATTTAAATAAACACAGTACTTATTGAAAAACATTAGTAAAACATTTATCTCTGATCCTAGGGTTTACTGGAACTGGGTGTGTTGCTATGTCGATAATGTTGACAGGGTTTTTCGTTGTCGATATTATAGCGTACAACTTGGATAGAATTCCAGAGCCTGGTGAAATTGTTAGAACTAGCTATTTCCATGTATCAACAGGCGGTCATCCACTTAACATAGCTATAGACCTTGTTAAACTAGGTCTTAAAGGTTCTGATATTTTTGTTTGTGGTTCTATGGGTAACGATCTATTCTCGAAGTCTATTGTTGAAACCTTGAAGAACTACGGTGTAAAGCTTTGTGCAAAGGTTGTTGATAATGTGTATACCTCTACAACATTGATAATTGTTGAAAAAGGTAGAGATAGAAGGTTCATAAATTATATAGGTGCTAACGCTTACCTAGATCTAGACCATGTCATCAGATGCTATAATGAGATAAAGCCTAGATACCTCTTCCTAGCTATAGGAGCTCTAGGAGATTTCGATAACGTTGCCTATAAAGCTATAGAGAAAGCTAACAAAGATAACATTTTAACATTCCTAGATTTTGCTCTTGGTCAAGAAGAAAAAATACCCTATATACTGAAAGCCATTAAGTACTCCGACATCGTTCACTGTAACAATCTAGAACTTAGATCTATAACAGGTGAGAAAGATATTGATAAAGGTGCTAAAATCCTTCTAAAAAACTCAAATGTTAAATTACTATTTATAACATTAGGTGGTGAAGGGGTTATCCTCTATACCCGGAACGGGTTAAAGATATCCCAGAAATCATTCAATGTGGAGGTTGTAGATCCTACAGGAGCTGGAGATGCTTTCGATGCAGGAGTTCTCTACATGATGTATAGAAACAGTATCAATAAGAACACTCTAGAGAACCTCGATATCGAGAAACTGATAGAGATACTAATATTTGCACAAGCAGTAGGTGCTACCTGCGTAACAATGCCCGGTGCAACAACAGGTGTTTCAAAAGAAACCGTTGAAAAGCTTTTAAAACATCAATATAATGATATAAGACAGAATACAAGGATAGAAAAGTTTATGATTGAATAGAATGAACTACTCACGCATAAGCTCTAGTAAATCAAGAAGTAACTATACGATCTTTTTGCATTATGATCCTATGCTTATTACTTAGAATTGAGAAATTAAACATAAATTCGCAAATACTGATACTTAGGCTGTTACAGAACTGATGGTAAATTTAAATATCTGTGAATATCTGTAAATACTTACTCTTAGAGTAATGTTTAAATACCTCTATACCTACTATAATTTCTTGGATGATCCGCTCTGCAGTGATATAGAGATTCAGATGGGAGCCTCGTGGCGTTGGGCTCAACAGCCACCCATGAACCCACAGGGATCTGGGAATCCCTGTGGGCGAGGTGGAAGTCCCTAGATGCAACAAGTAAACATGAACCGATGAGAATGAGCATCTAGGGACAAACGGAAACGCGAGCTCTGTATAATAGATTTTTACTCTTTTCATGATAAGGAACTATTTAGATGTCTAGGTGTTTAGTATGGGGAGACCTAATATAGTTTTGTTTTTAATGGATACTCAGAGATTTGATAATATGTCTTGTTATGGTTATTCTAAGAAGACTACACCTAACATTGATAGAATTGCTGGCGAAGGTGCAATATTTTTAAATCATATTACAGCTGGTGTATGGACATTACCTTCACATGCATCTCTATTTACTGGTAGATATGTTTCTGGTCATGGTGCAGATGCTAATTTCGAATATCTAGCTGTTGAATTTCTAACAATAGCTGAGATTCTAAATGATCTTGGTTATCAAACAATTGGTTTTTCAAATAATGGATGGGTTAGTAGAAAAACTGGTATAGCTAGAGGATTCCAAGAATTCTATATGATAAGTAGATTAATCAAAGGAAAGAAAGTTGTGGAATGGTTTTATATATCTGAAAGTTTTGAGAAACCTGAAGAACAAGATAAAGGGTCTTTAAAAACTATTAATGCTGCTATAAGTTGGCTTGAGAAGAAATGGGATAGAAGTAAACCATTCTTTATGTTTATAAATTGTATAGAACCGCATGGACCATACTGGCCTCCAGAACCATTTAGAAGTCGTTTCTTACCTAAAGATGTAACTGAAGAAGAACTTAAAACATTACCACCACTCCACTCAACTAGAGAAGCTATAGATATTAGAGTTGGTGTTTTAAAACTTACTGAAAGACAATGGTTTATCCAAAAAGCTTTATACGATGGATCTACAGCTACTTTAGATGATAGAATAGGTAGATTTTATCAATATCTAGAAGAAAAAGGATTAGCAGATAACACAATAATAATTATAACATCTGACCATGGCGATGTACACAACGAACATCCACCACATGTAGAACATCATCTATGTGCATATGAAGAACTTATACATATCCCATTAATAATTAGATACCCAGAAATTATACCGAAAAATACTAAAATTAAATGGCTATCACAAAATGTTGATATACTACCAACAATACTAGATATTCTAGGTGTTAAAGAAGGTAAGTATTGGAAAACAATACAAGGAGTATCACTACTACCAACAATAACAAGAAATAAACCAGTAAGAGAATACGCATTAACAGAATACAACTCACTACAAATGGTTGCATATACTTGGGCTAGACATCCAGATTTCCATGTAGGGAAATTCTACTATAGATTAAAAGCAATTAGAAATATGAAATATAAATATATATGGTATTCTAATGGAATAGAAGAACTCTATGATCTAGAAAACGATCCAAAAGAAACAAAGAACCTAGCTAATGAAAAAACTGATATAGTAAAGAAAATGAGATTAGAATTAGAAAAAATACTACTATCAATAGATATTATAGATTACGGAGATAAGCAATGGATTGAAGAGAGGTATAAAACTATCGGAGAACAAAAAGCAAAAGAAGTATACACCAGATTAAAAATTTGGGGATTCTATAGAGAACTAAAACCAGCAATACTACCAAAAGAAGAAGATATCGTAATATAAAGTCAACTTAGATGTAGAACTTTTCAACAAGTTAATGAGAGCAAAATAACAACTTGATAATTTATTTCATGAATTTTTAAGAGTAACAACTTTACATTTTCTAATCTTTAATTAAATATATACATTCATTTACTAGAATATTAGAACATTATTGCAGTTTCGAAGCGCCAATGATAAGTGATCTTATAGATTTAGGATCTGTAGATAGAGATGCTGTAATACGTATTCCAAATCAGTATATGTAAAACTGATTACAATTTCGTCTTTTGAATTGCTAAAAATGTTCTGCATTATATTTTATTTTATAGGATTATTAATATCTTTATTCCGATAAAAATATATTCTTATTCTAAAACTTTTTTATTAAGGTTATGAGGTGCTAGTCTTGAATTTCGAAGCTGTTATAGAGAATATCTTGGATAGAAATAAAGGTATCTTGAGGTTAAAACCTAATTTTGTTGCAAGGTTTTACCCTGCTTATGGTAGACTTGGTATTAAGGAAATTTATGTTCCTGGTCGTGGGTGGTATAGTGAGAGATGGTTAGCATCATGTGTAACTGTTCTAGGTTCTTCTACTGAAGGTTTATCTAGAGTTGATCTGAATGGTAATGATATATTCTTTAGAAATGCTATAAAAGCTCTACCTGAGAGGATACTAGGATCTGTTTACGCTAAACTTAATAACTATAGTTTTGGAGTACTAACAAAGATTCTAGATCCTGGTATTCCCATTCCATTGCATTTCCATGCTAAAGAAGTTCACGCTAAAAGGTACTGGAATTCTAATCCAAAAGAAGAAGCTTATTACTATTTAGAGCATTCCTTAGGTCCTACACCCTATATTCATCTTGGTTTTTTCTCTGATGTATCTGAAGAAGAGATTCTTAATTATTTGAAACAATGGAAAGGAGATAATATACTTGATCTATCTCCCGCATACAGATGTAGAGTTGGAGAAGGTTTTCATGTTCTTGCAGGTGTTGTTCACTCTCCATGTACACTACTCACCCTAGAGGTTCAGGAGGAATCTGATGTAGGTACTATTATTCAAGCTGAATACCAAGGAGGTGTAATTCCTAAAGATCAGTATCTTCTCAATGGACCTAGAAATGAGGAGGAAGTTATCGAGATGATTGATTGGCAAATAAATAGAGATCTAGAATTCCATAGAAAATATAGACTTAAACCTGAGGTTGTATACTTGGATAGTAGTGTAGTCGAGAAATGGGTTATTTCACCGAAAAAAGTAAAGAAGTTTTCAGTATTAGAGGTTAGGATAGCACCAAATACAAAAGTTAAACAAAGTAGGAAAGGTCCATTCCTACTATTTACATATAAAGGAAAAGGCTCTGTAAATGGAGTTAAGATTGAAGGTGGTGTTCCTGGTATGGACGAAATATTTGTAACTTTTGAAGCTATGGAAGACCACATCATCTCAAATGAAAGTAATGAATGGCTTGTTGTATACGAGATTTTTGGACCTCATGTTTATTAACAAAGATAAGGAACACCATATAATAACTCAGTTTTTCGACCGTAACGACAAAAGTTTATAAACTATTTTGAGAATTAAAAATGTAAGGTAAGACAGTGTTTAAAATGTTAAAAATATTGATTTCAATAGTCTTGCTATCCATCTTACTAATAATTAATATCACTACATGCTTTGCATTCTATAGCACAGGTGACTGGTTTATCTATAGAATAACACAACGTGTAAATAGCTTTGAATGCATACTATACCAAAAAGTTATAATCAAATCTATAGATATCGATTTAGGATATATATCGTATAACGTTGATTATTTGAAGATGCAAGGCGATTATTGGGCATGTGTTAAATTTTTCTCTTTAAAGGATAGACCTTTACTTGTATATGAAAACATTGAGAGAGAACCGAAAACAGTATCTCTATTTACAGATCCTCAACATACAGGAACCTTTATCATCAACAACACTATACTTAAATATCAAAATGGTATACTAGTTTATGCAGCAAATTATTCCGAAACTCAAATGGGTGCATGCTGTACATTTATCTCAGCATATACTATAGAGTTAGTGAATTCAAGTTATCAAGACCTCTTATTAACAATAGTTTCGAGAAACACCACTACTACTAAGTCTACAACCTCGGTTGTAGAAGAGATATTTAGAAATATGAATAAAGCATTGCTTACAACTATTATCCTAATTATAGCTTCCTTCATATTAGGTTCTCTTATAGGATATTATTTAAGTGCAAAAAGCTTAAAGAAAGCCTAAGGTAGATGTGCTTGAATTATGTAAACTTAGAAATCAAATTGTGACCAAGAATTTCTTGATGAAAAGACGCTGAATAATCTATGTTTATCGTAATTACATTAACGTGTATCTATATTTACTTTATGTAATGAAGTATCTTTGTATCTTATATACGATCTATGATCTTAGAGTTAGAATCTAAAATACGAATTACTTGATATAAGTCTACTATATGGTATTAATACATAGATATACATTGAATATATACATACTATACATTGATAACAAAATTTGGATAACTATGTAGAGATCCTTAGCATACTTGAACATAAACATGGTAATTTCTGATACTATACCGATACATTGACATAAGTAGTCTCTAATCTAATCACAGATTAATAATGTAAACTCAATCTAAATTTACAAGAATTTATATACTACCCTACAAGGCACCTTCTTGTACTTGGTGAACCTGTTTGGTAAAACTAGCAGTAATATCTGATGAGGTTTCACAGGATTTTGAACATTCATTAAAGGTTATTAAAGAGTTAGGAGCAGAGTATGTTGAGCTAAGAACTCTTTGGAATAAGTATATAGTTGATTTCTCTGATAATGAGTTACATGAGGTGAAGAGGCTTGTTAATCGTTATGGGCTTAAGGTTTCCCATGTATGTTCACCAACTTTTAAGATCTATATAGATGATAGTAAAGGTTATGAGAAGCACCTCTCCATATTGAGAAGAGCTATAGAGATAACAAAGCTCTTTGATTTAAACTATACAAGGATCTTCACATTCTGGTGGCAAGGATCTCTAGAACTCTACATAGATAAAATTGTTGAGAAGCTCCAACCAGCTATAGAGATTGCTGAGAAAGAAGGTGTTTACCTAATAGTTGAGAATGAGTATTCATGTTTCGTTGGAACAGGAAATGAACTTAGGCTACTCTTAGATAAACTAAAAAGTAAATGGGTTAAAGTTCTATGGGATCCTGGAAACGCTTTCTTTGCAAGAGAAACACCTTATCCATATGGATATGAAAAGATTAAGGATTATGTAATGTATATGCATATAAAGGATGCAGCTGTTGAAAACGGTAGATTTGTGTTTAAACCTATTGGGAAAGGTATGATAGATTATGAAGGTCAGATAAAAGACGTTATAAACAAAGACATAGTTATATCTCTAGAAACACACTATGTCCCACCATCTGGAAGTAAAGAAGAAGGAACAAGAGAATCATTCAAAGGATTAGTAGAGATTGTAAAGAAAATTTGAAAGAAATATCTATAAATAGAATAGCATTAAAGTTTATATATCTAAGCTTACATAGTTAATGAAGGGGGATATATATGGCTCGTAGAATAGGAGTTGTAGTTATTGGTCTTGGAGCTATTGGGCGTGTTCATGTTGAAGCTATTAAAGATCTCGAGAAATCGACAGATTATGTAAAACTTGTCGGAGTTCATGATATAGTAAGATCTCGAGCTGACGAGTTTGCATCTAAGTATAGTTGTAAAGCTTATTACACCTATGACGATGTTGTTAAAGATTCTGAAGTAGATGTAGTCACAATTGCTACTCCACACTATGTACATGCATGGCAAGCTATGTACGCTATGGAGTATGGTAAACATGTTATTGTTGAGAAACCTATGGCTACCACAGTAACCGCTGCTAGAGAAATGATTTCGAAAGCTAAGCACAAAGGTGTTAAACTCAGTGTCATATTCCAAGGTAGGTATGCTGATGGAGTGAAAGAATTGCTTAACTATATTAAGAACGGTGTTCTAGGTAGGATTCATCTTGTTGTTGGGGAGATGATGTGGTGGAGAGATGAAGCTTCATATTATCTTAAGGATGAGCTTGCTAGAAGTTGGAGAGGTATGTGGGGTACTGAAGGTGGTGGTGCATTAATTAACCAGGCTATACATACTATCGATTTAATGTTGTTGTTCGGAGGAGATGTTGATGAAGTTGTTGGTTATATAGATAATCTTGCACATCCATCTATATCTGTTGAAGATATAGGTATAGGTATTATGAAGTATAGGAACGGTGGTTACGGTGTGTTAACAGCTAGTCTTAACACAAAGCCTACTACGCATCAGTATAGAAGGATAAGAGTGTTTGGTTCTAAAGGACAGGCTGAGTTATGGGATAATGAGTTAGTGATGTTGAAGGCAGAGGATGGAATATCTATAGAGAGACAACCTGGATACAGAGCTGAGACCCTAAAGGTTCCTGGTGGATTACATAGAAGGCTTTTTGAAGACTTCTTGAAAGCTTTGTACGAAGGTAGGGATTTCCCGATAACAAGTGAAGATGGTTTAAAGAGTTTAGAAATTGTTAGAGCTATATATTACTCAAGTACAAGAAAATCGCATGTAAAACTACCGTTACCAGCTGACGGTGTATTCTAATGAAGATCACATTCACAACTTTAGCCTATCCACATCTGAAACTTGAAGAAGTTCTTGAAAGAGCGAAAAGATTTGGTTTAGATGCTATTGAGCTTAGAGTAGCTGATGATGGTATCCATCTAAAACCTCACCATCCTGTAGATAGGAAGGTGTTGAAAGCTATAGAGAGTAGCGGTATAAAGATAGCTTCTATTGCAGGTTACGCTAGGTTCTCTATGATAGATATAAACGAGAGGTTGAGAAACGAAGAATTACTCAAAACACTTATACTGATAGCAGAAGAACTTGGGGCAAAAGCTGTAAGAACTTATGCAGGTAGATTTCCGGATAGTGTTGAGAACTCTATTAATAGAGTTGCGGAGAGTTTGAATAAGCTAGCTGATTTCGCAGATATCCATGGAGTATATATAGCTATAGAGACCCATGATGAGTTGACACGTTTAGAAATACTGCTAAAACTTTTCAATAAATTAGATCCTAGGATAAAGATTCTATACGATGTAGCTAACATGATTATGGTTGGAGAAAAACATGAAGATATATTCCCACATATATCTGGTAGGATAGTCCATGTACATATAAAAGACTTCATCATGGTTGAAGGTAAAAGGATTTTTGTGAGACCTGGTAAAGGGGTTGTACCTATATGTAGAGTTGTAAAAGATCTTAAATCTACAGGATTCAAAGGCTATATATCAATTGAATGGGAGAAAATGTGGCATCCAGAACTAGAAGATCCAGATATAGCGATACCTCTCTACATAGAATTCGTAAAGAAATGCTTAATAGAAACATAATTCAACATTTTTACTTAATAAACAAACATACAATAATTCATACCTCTTGATAGAATACATATCACTGAAATCATTATCGAATTTTCTGAAGAGAAACCAAAGAAACTATTCCTCCTATAATTTATTACAAATAAGATAAGAAAATTTATTCTATTTCAAAACCTTAGGATTCTATAAATAAATAGTAGGCTATTAACCAAGTATATTTATAAGTCTTCTAAATGTTGAGAAAATTTATGCATAAGTTTGCTAAGTATATTGTTGAGTTATTTATTGTTTGGAGCATATCTATGGTTATTATTCTACTGTTTTCATTATTAATGAACCTTGGTTTAATTTTTGGTATAGGGATCTACATCGCTTTATTCTCTTGGTGGGGATGGCCATTAAGAACCTTTGAATTAAGTAATCTATCCTATACATTGTATGCATTAATTATTCCTATAGCATTTTCAATAATTATAAGATTAATTTTAGAGAATATAGTGAAAAAATCTTGGGTTAATCTCTATGTATCAATTATAGCTTATTATATAATAGGAACAATGTATTACTTTATTTTTCCTTATATAAAACCTGATGTCGATATAATCATAGCTTTCTTCATTTGGATACCTTGCCTAATAATGTCGTGTTTTATCGTACAAAAAATTCTAAAGTTCTATAGATATTGATCAGTTTTAATATTTTAAACATATAGTATATAGAATATAAGAACACTGTGATCGTATTTGAATAATTGCGTATATCCTTTATATTAATTAGCTGTTTTAGAAACTATATAGAATTGAAAATATTAGAAGTACGTAAAGAAAGAAAAAGATAGTTTCATTAGAATAGTATTAATAAATTTAACAAATAATAAACAATTTCAACTCTAAATATATGATTAGTCAGCATTATGAATTATCTATGTTCAAAGGAATTCGTATCACTTATTCAAACAAAAAGTTTTTAAACAGGTTCTACAAAATGGTTTACCCTGGTGTCTTAGATGGAATTCCAATTCGAATGGTGAAGGGAGATGCAGAGCCAATATTAAATAGTCGTGAGTTAGATAAAATTGAACGGCTGATTAACTTAGTTGAAGAAGTTAGAAAAGATCTATTGATAATGTATCAATATGATAAGCATATACATTTAGAGTCATCGCTTACTTCTCTTGAGATATTAGCTACGATTCATCTATTCAAGAAGTCATCTGAAAATCTTGTAGATAGGGATTGGTTAATTTTAAGTAAAGGTCATGCAGCTCCAGCGCTTTACGCTATACTTGCTGAACTCGGTGTAATACCGAAGAGCGAGCTTATCAATATCAATTCCATTAATTCTATTCTTCAGAATCATCCAGAGATATCGATACCAGGTGTAGATGTTTCTACAGGGAGTTTAGCTCAAGGGCTTAGTATTGGTGTTGGCATCGCTACTTGGATTAAAAGCGTTGGGGGTTGTGGTAGGGTATTCGTTGTTATGGGCGATGGTGAGAACGACGAAGGTCAGGTTTGGGAATCTATAACGCATGCCGCTATGTTAAATCTTAACAATTTGATAGTTATTGTTGATTGGAATGGTCATCAACATGATGGTAGTGTTAGAAAAGTTAAACCGAAGGATTATTTACCGCTTGTATGGAGAGCTATCGGTTGGAGAGTTCTATGGGCTAATGGACATGACATCGTCAGTCTTATGATAGCTATTGAATCTGCTCTGAAATCTGATAGACCGACAGTTATCTTTGCTCAAACTGATAAGAATAGAAGAGTAGCTGTAGATGTTGATCTCTACGCTGAGTAGCTAAGCTCCTCGGTGTTGAGGGTAACTAGATGTCTAGCTGTAAAAGTTTTAGAGAAGAATTCGGAAAACTACTCATCGAGATCGGGGAGAAATCGGATAGAGTTGTAGTTGTAACAGCTGATGTAGGGCTATCAACAAGAGCATCGATGTTTGGTGAAAAGTTTAGAGATAGATATTTCAATGTTGGTATAGCTGAGCAACATTTAATCGGATTCGCAGCTGGGTTAGCTATTGCAGGTGCTATACCTATTGCAACAGCTTTTGCAGAATTCATTTTGAGAGGCTGGGAGCAGATAAGGAATAGTGTTGCTAGGATGAATCTAAATGTAAAAATTGTAGCTACGCATGCTGGTTACAGTGATCACGCTGATGGAGCTAGCCATCAAGCGTTAGAAGATATAGCGTTGATGCGTGTTCTACCTAACATGGCTGTTGTTGTACCAGCTGATACAGCTGATCTTAGGAGATGTTTTGAAAAACTTGTTCTAGAGTACAGAGGATCTACATACATCAGGCTTGGAAGAGATTACGTACCGCCGGTAACTGAAGATGTTGACTACGAATATGAAGTTGGTAAAGCATATATTCTTAAAGATGGCCATGATGTCGCTATTATTGGTGCTGGAGTAGTTCTACATGAAGCACTTGTAGCTGCTAAAGAGTTAGATAAACGTGGGATAAGTGCATGTGTTGTAAACTTGCTGAACATCAAGCCAATAGATGTTGATACTATAGTTGCTGTTGCTAAGAAGACTGAGAGAGTTGTTGTTGTTGAAGAACACATGGTTTACGGAGGAGTTGGAAGTGCTGTAGCAGAGATCTTGGTGCAGAGATACCCAGTACCTATGAGGCTCCTCGGTGCTACATCTTTTGGAAGATCTGCTAAGAGTCAGCAAGAGCTTCTAAGCTACTATGGGTTAGACAGTAAGTCTATAATCAAAACAGTTCTCGAGGTGATGAATCACGAGTAATGATGAATTCACTATTCTGAGGAAAGAGATTGAGGAGATCGATAAAACTATAGTAGAACTACTTGCAAAAAGATTAGAGATCTCTAAAAAGATTGGGTATATGAAACAGAGATTAGAACTCCAAGTACTCGATATACAGAGAGAAACAGAGGTAATTTTGAACTGGAGAAGTTTTGCTGCATTACATAACCTCCCTATAGATGCTGTAATGGGTATAGCTAACACTATACTAAAGTTATCGAGATACGTGCAAACCAAGTTAGTGAACACTACGGAGATATGTATAGATAGTATCTCTATTGTTGGGTATGGAGGTATGGCTAAATTACTTGCAAAAACTTTTGCTAACGAAAAATACAGAGTTATTATCACAGGTAGAGATTATGAGAAAGCTCAGAAAATCTCTAAAGAAATAGGTGTAGAGTTTAACGATATTGAGAAAGCGTTACATGAAAGCAATGTCGTGATCATAGCTTTACCGCCTGAAGCATTTAGAGATGGATACGTAGAGACAATAGCATCTCTACTGAAGGATAAGCTTGTCATGGATATACTCTCGGCAAAAGCTAAGCTCTTCAAATACATAGAGGATCTATCTGAGGAATATAGCTTTAGATATATCTCTACACACCCGTTGTTCGGTCCATATACACCGCCCTATGGAGAAAAAGCTGTTCTAATACCGTCGAAAACAGGTTTCAATAGTATTAAATTTGCTGAATGTCTCTGGAGATCTATTGGGGTTGAACCAGTTATAGCTACTCTTGAAGAACATGAGAAAGCTATGGCTTTAGTCCAAGTTTTAACACATTTCATACTCATTACTTATAGAGATTTTGTTGAACAGAAAGCTAGCGAATCCAAAATCGATTTAAATAAATTCGCTACAGCAACGTTTAGAGATGTTCAATCTGTTATCTATAGGCTTAAGAAAATAGAGAACGTTGTTAAAGAGATTGGGGAAGAGAATATCTACTCCCAGCATATCAAAAACGATTTTTTGAATCACCTCATGGTGTATATGAAGAAGTATTCGAGGTGATGTTATGCTCTTCATTCTAAAGAAAGGAGTAGACCCATCTACGCTTATGGAGAAGATTAAAACAGGTTCAGCATCTTATAGATACATAGACTTGGATGGTAGGGGCATAGTGGTTGCATGGCCAGATAAGCTAGTGGAGAGTATAGATGATGAAACTGTGGAGCTTAAAGTTAAAGTATCTACACCTTATCAATTAGCTTCAAAAGTTTGGAGAGACAAGACCATTGTTAATATTGGCGACGTTGAGGTTGGGGATAGGAGGGTTGTTGTAGCAGCAGGTCCATGCTCAATCGAGGATGAGAATACCTTTATGGAGATTGCGAATGCTGTAAAAAGAATTGGGGGATCTATGCTGAGGGGTGGAGTTTTCAAGCCTAGGACAAGCCCGTACACATTTCAAGGACTTGGTGTAGAAGGGTTAAAGATCTTGAAGAAAGTTAGAGACGCAACTGGTTTACCTATTGTTACAGAAGTTCTCGATACAAGAGATGTTCCGCTGGTTATGCCTTATGCTGATATGCTTCAGATTGGAGCTAGAAATGCTCAGAATTTTGCGTTACTGAGAGAAGTTGGTAGAACTAGAAAACCTGTACTGTTAAAGAGAGGTATGTGGATGACTGTTGAGGAATGGCTTCTATCTGCTGAGTATATACTTCTCGAAGGTAATTTCAGTGTTGTTCTCTGTGAACGTGGTATTAGAACGTTTGAGAAAGGAACTAGATTCACCATGGATATCGGGGGGATGGTTTACGCTAGGACCCAGACCCATCTACCTATAGCAGCTGATCCAAGCCATCCAGCAGGTAGGAGAGATCTTGTAGAACCACTAGCTCTAGTAGCTGTTGCTGCTGGTGTTGATATGCTGTTAATTGAAGTTCATGTAAGACCTGAGAAAGCATTGAGCGATAGTGAACAGCAACTTTCTATCGAAGGTTTCGAGAGGTTAATGAAGAAACTAAAGCTCGTTGCTGAAGCTATAGGTAGAGAGCTATGAGGGTTATCGAAGAGGATATCTGTTGTACTAAAACAAAAGTTTTTATAGGTAGAAGAGCTCTAAATGAAGCTATTCGCGAGATACCTGAAGATAATAAGATTGCTTTAATTAGGCAAGACTCTATAGATCCTAGCTATATACACCAGAATGTTAGAAGAATTCCACTTGAGATAGTGTTGAAAGGTGGTGAAGAGAGTAAAAATATTGAGAACGTACTTAAGATTGTTAGTGAACTATATAGCAAAGGGTTCGATAGATCAGACTACTTAATAGCTCTTGGAGGAGGTTCATTAACAGATACAGCTGGCTTAGCTGCTGCTCTATATCTTAGAGGATTAAATTTAGTCAATATACCGACAACGATACTAGGTATAGTTGACGCTTCTATAGGTGGAAAAGTTGCTGTAAATCTAAAGAATATGAAGAACGTTATAGGGGTTTTTTACAACCCAACGATGGTTATTATGGATTTCAACTTCCTCAACACTTTACCGCAGGAAGAATTTATCAATGGATTAGCAGAAGTAGTTAAACACGCTTTCACTCTCGATCTAGATCTCTACAACTATCTATGTAATAATGTCTCCTCTATTCTTAGTAGAGACGATGCTCTACTTGAAGAAGTTATCGCTATGAATGTACGCGATAAACTTTCTATCGTTAAAATGGATCCCTATGAAACGAAAGGAATTAGGATTGTTTTAAACTATGGTCATACGATTGGTCATGCGATAGAAACTTTATCTCAGTTCAGGGTAAGCCATGGGAAAGCTGTGGCTATTGGAATGGTTTACGAAGCTATGATCGGTGTTGAGCTTGGCTATACAAAACCTTATATCGTAGATAAGATTAAAGAGATTCTTCTCATGCTCGGGTTGCCGATAAGTCTTAAGGATGTTGGTTTAGGAGATAATGTTGGTATTGAACAGCTGAAGAATGTTGTTTCTAGGGATAAGAAGATTCGTAGGGGAAGGCTAGCGATACCTGTGGTTGTTGATATTGGTAGTTGGAGAGCTGTTGAAGTAACTGTTGAAGAGTTTGTAGAGGTGTTTTCGAAATGCGTGAAATAGACAGCGGGACAGAGTTATATGGATTAATTGGAAGTGGAATCGCCTATACACTTTCTCCGGCTATCCATAACTATGTATTTGAAAAACTTAATCGTAACGCTATCTACTATCCTTTCGATATCCCAGTAGAGAAGTTTGAAAAAACTGTAGGTGCTTTGTTAGAGATTTGCAAGGGACTTAACGTAACAATTCCATATAAAGAAGTTGTCATACCATATCTAAGTTCATTAGATGAAACTGCTGAAAAAGTTGGTGCTGTAAATACTGTAGATAGATTGAAGGGGTATAATACAGATTACATAGCTTTGAGAAAACTTGCATCAAGATATAGAGACATTATCGAGAACTCGACGTGTTATATCTTTGGTGCTGGAGGAGCTGCGAAAGCTGTTGCTATTGCTCTTGGGGAACTAGGTTGTAGAGAAATAGTTGTTGTTAATAGGACTCAGAGAAGAGCTGTTAATATGGTTCAGAAGCTTAGGAATATGGGTTTCAATGCAGAGGTTGGGGATAGGGATTATGAGAAGAGATGCAATGTTGTTGTAAATGCTACTCCTAATCCTGATTTCGTACCTGATACATGTGTTGAAAAATCGCGTCTTGCTATAGAACTTGTCTACAGACCCATCGAAACTTCGCTTATAAGAAGAGCTCTAAAAGCTGGTGCTAAAATTGTGAATGGTCTCGAGATCTTAGTTGCCCAAGCACTAGAAGCGCAGAAGATTTGGTTTGGGGTAGAGTACCCTATCGATGATGTTTTGAGGTATCTCTATGCCAGGAAACTCGTTTGGTAAGATTTTCAAGGTAACAACTTTTGGAGAAAGCCACGGAGTTTTAATTGGTGTTGTTGTAGATGGTGTTCCAGCCGGATTACCGTTGACTGAAGATGATATAAACTTTGAGTTGAAGTTTCGTAGACCAGGAGCTTTATATACATCTCCGAGGATGGAGGAGGATAAGGCTAGGATTGTAAGTGGTGTACTTAATGGTAGGACTACAGGAGCTCCTGTAGCTATAGTTGTTGAGAATAGAGATGTTGATACAAGTTACTACGAAGAGATAAAATATACGCCGAGGCCTAACCATGCCGATATGGCTTATATCTTTAGGTATGGTTTTGAGAACTGGGATTATAGAGGTGGGGGTAGGGCTAGTGGTAGAGAGACTGTAGCAAGAGTTGCTGCAGGTGCTATAGCTAAAAAACTCTTGATGTTAATAGGGACACAGGTTGCTTCTTGTGTAGAATCTATAGGGGAGGTGACTATCGATGGAGATATAGATTTTGAGAATGCTCTTAAATCTCGTTTACTACCCACTAGAGCTTGTAGAAAAGAATATGATGAGAAGTTCAGAGCTCTACTTGAGTTAATTTCGAGTGAAGGTGATAGCGTAGGAGCTGTTATCAGAGGGATCGCTATCGATGTTCCGAGAGGTTTAGGAGAACCTGTGTTTGATAAAGTTAAAGCTGATTTAGCGAAAGCAATGTTCTCGATACCTGGTGTTGTAGGTTTTGAAATCGGGCTTGGGTTTAACGCTGCTTTGAAGAGAGGTAGCGAAGTTATGGATGAGATAGTGGTTATGAATGGTGATATAAGGTGGAAAAAGAATATCTATGGAGGTATCCTGGGTGGGGTAACCACCGGGGAACCTACAGTATTTAGAGTAGCATTCAAACCAACAAGCTCTATCAAAAAACCTATGAGAACTGTTGACCTAAGGACGATGAAGGAGGTAGAGATTGTTGTTAGAGGTAGACATGATCCATGTATAGGTATTAGAGGAGCAGCTGTAGTAGAAGCTATGGCTGCGCTAGTTCTTGTAGACCATGCGATGAGATCCGGGTTGATACCGACGACAAAACTTTCCCAGAAAGATATTGAGATAATTAGCGAGAGATGGGAGAGGTATAGAGGATGTCTGCTTGGGCAGGGATCTCAGTAGTCAACGCTCTTCCATCAGGACTAGGAGCAACTACTGCAATAAGTCTACGAGTAGATGCCACCCTATCTAATACCTGTACAGATAGTGAAGATCTATCGCAACTCGTGAAGACAATCCTAAAGTATTTCGAGAACCGCTATAGTTTACCTAAGTTTTGCGTAAAAATTCTATCTCAAGTACCACCAGGTAGCGGTTTAAAGAGTAGCAGTGCTGTAGCTGTTGCATTGATTAAAGCTATTATCTACAGGTATTCTCTCTACGAACCTAATATACCTAGGTTAGCAGCTGAACTTTCAAAAATAGCTGGTGTATCTTTTACAGGTGCTTTAGATGATGCAGCCGCCGCTTACTACGGAGGTATTGTTTTTACCGATAATATCAATATGAAGATTATCAGAGTTGATGATGTAAGAGATGATTTAAATGTTGTTATCCTCATACCTAGAGATATTAAAAGACCGCATATAAGTTTAAACGAGATGAGAAGATACAGTAGCCTATTCAATACAATATTTGAGCGTGCATTTCAGGGAGATTTCTTCAAAGCTATGACGATGAACGGTATAGCTATAGCTAAGATCCTATACCCTAACCTCGAAGATATTATTGTTAAAGCTTTAAAACTTGGTGCACTAGCAGCTGGTGTATCAGGTAATGGTCCAAGCCTCTTTGCTGTATGTAGAGAAGGTGATGAAGAGTTTTTTCAAGAGCTTTTCTCTAGCTATGGAGATGTGCTTAGGGCTAGGTTTGTGAGGTTTTGGTGAAGAAATGTGAAAGCTGTAGTTGAGCCTTCGAAAGTTTTCGGAAGGATAAAAGCTCCTCAGTCAAAGAGCTATGCCATTAGATATATATTCTCAGCAATACTTACAGATATCGAGATTCCGAACCTTATTGAATCTAGCGATATAATTGACGCTATTAATGCTGTATCGATATTTGGTATCAGAAGAGAAGGGACAAGGTTTCGTAGACCAGTAGAACTTTCATTGAGAAGCAATATGGTTTTCGTAAAAGGTTCTGCAACTGTATTAAGGATGCTGATACCTATCGTAGCTGTTGTTGGAGGTAGGCTTCATATAGATGGTGATGAAACGCTTAGGAGAAGACCTCTAAAAACTATTGTTAAAGCGCTCTCAAGTAAGGGTATATCATTCTCTAGTAACAGTCTACCGCTGATTATGGAAGGAAAGCTGAGGGATAACTACATAGAGCTAGGTGGTAGTGAAAGTAGTCAATATATCACAGGTTTTATGTACGCATTTGCACTCAGTGGTGGGGGAACTATTGTTGTTAAACCTTCAATACCGTCGAAAATCTATATCTACTTAACAGCCCAAGTACTTAAGGAAATAGGGATCGATGTTCATGTCTATGAGAATAGAATTGATGTAGAGGTATACGATAAACCGCGTAGCATTAGTGTAGAGGTTCCAGGAGACTTCTTACTTGCATCATTTTATGTTGCTGCATCTCTTATCACAAGTGGTGAGATAGAGATCTACGGATTATCGAAGCTAGGTAGAGATCTTGAGTATCACCCGATAGTTGATGTATATAGGGGTATGGGGGCTTATAGCGTGTTTAAAGATGGTGTGTGGATAGCTTCTGCAACTAGAGATTATAGAGGTGTTGTAGTTGATGTTGAGCAAGATCCTGATATAGCTCCTTCGGTAGCTGCCCTAGCTAGTGTTGTGCAGGGAGAGACTATTCTCCTCAATGTCACTAGGCTTAGAATTAAGGAAAGCGATAGAATTGAGACTATAACAAACGTTTTACAGAGTTTCGGAGTAAAATGCTGGTTCGATGGCTCCAACATGCATATCTATGGAGGTACCTTGAGGAGGTCTAGAATTGTATGCCCTGATGACCATAGAGTAGCTATGATGGGAGCTACGATAGCGACAAAAGTTGGTGGGGAAATCGATAGAGCTGAATGTGTGGATAAAAGTAATCCAGGTTTTTGGTCGGATCTCATGAAGTTGAACACTAGAGTATCTCTGGTATCATTATAGTAGGGTTGTGTAACATGGTTAAGAGACCTTATATTGTTGCTTCAATACCTATTAAGAGTCTTGAGGATCTAGGTTTAGCGCTAGGTATAGAGGATGCTGATTTTGTTGAACTTAGGCTTGATTACTATGAAAAACCTGAGGAGATTGAATACGAGGGGTTAAAGGGAAAGAAGTTTATAATGACTTTGAGAGAACCTGAGGAAGGTGGGTATAGAAAGTTTAATCCATTTGTTAAGAAGAAACTTATTAATATTTGGAGAGAATTCGGATTTATCTACGATGTTGAGATAAGATTTATTGAGAAGTGGGGTATTGATTATGAAAACGCTATCGTATCTATCCATATCTTTGATGAAGTACCTCTAATAAGTAGTGTTATCAATACCATTGCTAAATATATAGATAAAGCTTTTGCTGTTAAAATCGCTGTTAAACCATTCAAAGGTTACAAAGTGTTTCTAGCCTCTTTACTAGAGTTAGGTGAAAATATAGCAGTTATGCCTATGGGCGTCAATGAAGTTGAGAGAATTGCTTTTGCTTTACTAGGTTCAAAACTTATCTACGGCTATGTAACACAGCCAACTGCTTCTGGGCAACCTCATTATAAAAAACTTATCGAAATCTTTAAAAAGATATTCACTAACTAGAGTGTGATCTCTGTGAGCAAGGGTATGGATGAAGAGGTAAAGGTTCTAGATAGAGAGCTTGTAAAACTCTTAGTGAGAAGATTAGAGCTTTCGAAAAATATTGATGAAGCTAAACTTAGGTTACTCAATGTCGAAGCTTATAATAATCTAAAAGATACTCTTATAGAGGCAGGGGTTTCAGAGTATTACGCATCTCTATTCGCAGGACTCTACATAGCTACTCTTAGTCGAGGTAGTAGTGCGAGAGTTGCGTATCTTGGCCCTAGAGGATCTTTTTCAGAAGAAGCTACACTAAAGATATTCAAAAACATGAAAATCGTGTTGATACCTCAAAACAGTATTTCAGCTGTTTTCAGAGTTGTTGAGGAGGGAAATGCAGACTATGGTGTTGTCCCTTTAGAGAATTCTCTAGAGGGTAGCATAGGAGAGACTATAGATATGCTTGCAGAAACAAACTTGATGATATGTGGAGATACAGAACTTAGGATAAAGCTAAACCTAATAGTTAAACCTGGTACAAAACTTGAAGATATAAAAGTTGTTGTTAGTAATCCCTATGCTTTAGGTCAAGCAAGAAGATTTATCGAAACATTCTTAAAGAATACTAAAGTAGAGATTGTTTCTAGTACAGCTGAAGCTGTTAGAATAGCTGTTTCAACAGATGGTGTAGCAGCAATAGGCTCAGAATATGCTGCTATACTCTACAACGGTGAGATACTGCTACACAGTGTAGAAGATTATAGAGAGAACTATACTCGCTTCATAGTAATTGGGAGAAAACCTCTCATAATTTCTAATAACACTAGCAATAGTTCGTATAGAACAGCTGCTATATTCATTGTTAAACATGAACCTGGAGCACTATACAAAGCACTTCAACCATTTGCAGAAAGAAAAATAAATTTAACAAAAATAGAGTCTAGACCTATTAAAGGAAGACCTTGGGAATACAAATTCTTTATAGAATTCGAAGGAAACTTAGAAAATGTTAACATTTCTCAATCAATAGAAGAACTTAAGAAAAGAACAGAATTCCTAAAAATACTTGGTTCATATCCACGGATACCATAGGCACCCCCTAGTTTCACTACCTGAATCTATAGCTAGTCATATCGTTGAATTTATAGACTTTTTAAAGATATATCTATGTAGAATGGTGCTATAGCGAATATCGATATAAGTTCTGGTATTGCTGCACCCGAAGGTATTCTATAGTATATGTGTAGTACCCAAGAGGTTACCGCTACTATTAGCAATACTAAAGCTGATACCCTCTTCACCGTGTTTCTCGAAATTAAGCTATATATGATTAGGGATGCTCCTAGAGATAAGAAGAATGCTACTGATACCCAGTAGTGAAGTTTTCCATAGACTTCATCAAAAACAGCTACAAGGATTAGGAAATACCCTGAAACACATATTGAAATTGCTAAAGCTTTACTTATCTTAGTTATGAGTATAGTAGCTGTCAAAATTGCTAACACGCCACCAAGACTTAGACCAAGGTTAAATAGAGGTGCAACACTACTCCTAGTTGCATGACCTAGATCACTCAAAGCATTCTTCACGATATTGAACCACGGAGATAAAGCTATAGACACCGTTATCATGATGAGAGGTACAGCTAAACTAGATATAGGTAATACAAGTAAAGGTTTCTTCATATCGCTTCACCATAGAGCTACACCAAATACATAGAATAAAAACTGTTATCAGTATCCACTACTGAAGCTAACCCATAGAAATCTCTGTACTTAACACAGTTGTTGACAAGAACTTCAACAGTTAATCTTTAAAATTTTCTAGCACTTTATATTCTAGGAGTTTTGAATAGGGTACACTATATATGACTGTAGATGTAGAGTTAAAGCGAAAGTTTTTAGAGTTTTTGAAAAGTGATGAGGAGTTTAGGTTAGCTGTAGCTGGTTTAATAGGTCTAGATACTATTATCAGCGAGTTGAAGAAGCTTAGAGAAGATTTCCTAATCTTTGTTA
>Ga0080004_1201403_pt1 | contig 60045 bp, 53 predicted proteins | sample WasSprMetagenome_FD_69207 | JGI IMG/M metagenome (GOLD analysis project Ga0080004, IMG submission 69207) | Sulfidic aquatic microbial communities from Washburn Spring, Yellowstone National Park, USA - WS (SPADES assembly) (version 2) | ecosystem: Environmental > Aquatic > Thermal springs > Hot...
GATTCGATGCAGCCACCCTCAATAGGCTCAGCTCCCCCCCCGGGATGTTTCCGCTCCATCGAGTCTTAGCCAGAGGGTTGGGGGCCCATGGACCACTCCGTTTTACACGTGGAATGGCTAGGGCCCCGTGGGATCATCCCGTATCTTTGCGATGGATCCCCCATATGTGGACATCGCTAAAAATCCTCGTCGAGGATAACAGGCGAAAAAGGGGATCCATGAGAAGCCTCATCCAGCTCCCCCACATCGCCCCATGCTTCAGGAGATTTATATCTGGGAGATGCGTCTCCGAAATCCTAACATTAATTACTTTAATTAATAATTATAAATAGCTAGGCCGAGTAGGGTTTTATGGTGTATAATCATGGTGGCTTATCGAAGTAGGCTTAGGCTTATACTCGCCTCAGGGGTTGCTTTAGGGCTGCTCGCGGTGCTTTTGGCCTCATATTTTTCAGGGCTCTACCACGTCTCCTTTATGGAGCAGCCTGCTCCAACCGGCTTAAAGGAGGGGGTTGTTCCGCTGCCTGCTCCTAGGACTGTGGGCTCCATGTCGGTGGAGGAGGCGATTGCGCGGAGGCGGTCCATAAGGGAATATTCAGATGAACCGCTTTCAATGGGGGAGTTGTCCCAGATACTTTGGGCTGCCCAGGGTATAACCGATCCCAGGTGGGGTTTGAGGGCTGCCCCCAGCGCGGGGGCCACCTACCCATTAGAGGTCTACATCGTCGTGGGGGAGGGGGGCGTCACCGGTCTGGAGGCTGGAGTATACCATTACGATCCTAGAGATCATGGTTTAAGGCTGGTCAAGGCGGGGGATCATCGTAGGGCCCTCTCCAAGGCCGCCTTGGAGCAGGCGTGGATAGCAGCTGCACCCGTGGACTTGGTAGTAGCCGCGGTTTATGAGCGTACCACCAGGAGATACGGGGATAGGGGGATACGCTACGTCCATATGGAGGCAGGCCATGTAGGAGAGAACTTATACCTGCAGGGCACGGCCCTAGGCTTGGGGGTAGTCGTGGTCGGCGCTTTCAGCGACGAGGAGGTTCAGGGCGTCCTGAACCTTCCAGTGGAGGAGGAGCCCCTCTATATAATACCTGTGGGCCATCCAAGACGCTGAAGGAACCGCTTCCAATCATTCGTTCCTGCCCGGTCCACCGGTACATCCCAGATGTCGGCCATCCCTAGGGGCTCTAAGCATGAGCGGATTACATTCATCGTCTAGCATCACTTTTAATCTAATCGTTATTGGATAGAGGTTTAATAAGTGTATACCATGGAGGTTCCATGGGGGAGGCTGTATGGAGGAGGCTTTCTTCTCAGCGTTCATGGAGGAGCTCCGGGGATCCCTCGACGGCCTCACTCCGCCTAAGCCCGTAAGCAGGTGGTCTAGGGAGCTCTACCTCTCTAAGTGGAGGAGACTGGCCAGCTCCGTGAAGCCCGATGGGGTGGTGGTAGCCTGCGATGGAAGCATCAGCGAGTCAACCTTTTCCGGGGGACTAACCGTCTGGACGGCTAGGGCGATAGCCCACATATACTCCGACGAGGGTGAGGTTAGGAGTATACCGGGGGTCGCAGTTAACATAGGCTGGAGGCTTAAGGGTCGCCCGTACTTCATGAAGGCCTTGGAGCTTGAAATCCTCAATAGGGCCGTGGAGGAGGCTGAGAGGGAGTTCGAAAGGGTCTTCGCCCTATACGATGGAAGCCTATACCTCAGGTTTATCCATCATATTCCTCGCCTCGAGGCGATGGAGGGGATACTCCAAAGATACGTTAAGGCCTTGACGAAATGCCTGAGGCTCGCCCGGAGGGGGGCCGTCTCGATCGTGGGTCTATCGAAGGACAGCGACATCAGCTATCTGAGGGCGAGGATACTCCTCGACGCGATGCTCATGGAGAGGCCTAGGGTAGGTGAAGAGCTGCGGAGCGAACAGAGGAGCGTGAAGAGGATGGCTGAACGGCTCAGGGAGATCGTTGAGAGAAGCCCCGGAGACCCACGGCTACAGGCTTATCTTGAAGAGTTTGATTTAGAGGTCTCCGATGAGAGCCTGTACATGGATCTCGCTGTTGAACCGGGGTATACGGTCCCCCTTATACTGGCGCCTCAAACCCAGTTCATATCCGAGGAGGTGAACAGGGGTACAAGGTCGTGGTGGGAATCGTCTTTTAGAAGGGTTCTTAGGGATAGGCTTAAGCCGCTGGCATCCCTGCTGGATGAACTCTATTCTCAGCCCCCTATAGCGGTATCCTACTGGAAAACCGTTTCGGAGAGAGGCGTATACAGGGTGGATGTGCCCTCCCAGGCCCTAGGGTTCGAGGGGGAGTGCGGGGGCCTCCAGGAGGACAGGTTCCTAGATGACGAGGGGGCCGCGGAAGCCGGGGATTTGATAGCCGCCCTCAACTGGCTCTCCCGGGAACCCTACGCCGTCAACCCGTTAACCGAGGTGGACGCGATCGTAAGATTGGATAGAAGCCTCTACAGGCAGGTATACGAGCCCGTGATCGTTGAGGAGCTCAGGAGGAGAGGCTTCAACGTGAAGCCTAGGAAGAGGTGGATTAGAGACCTGGTTTTAAGGGGATACTGATGGAGGCTATAGGAAAAGTCATAGAGGAGTCTACGCCCTCAGGCTTCCTATTCAAGGCTGAGATAGATAGGCCCATCGCTTTACACGACTACGTATACGTAGAGGTGGAGGAGCCCTTAGAGGGAGGAGTTAGACCTGTTAAGGTTCTAGCTGAGATCCTAGGGTTGGAGGCTAAGAATCCATTAGCCACGGAGAGGCTGGTCACGGAATTGCAGGCAAGCCTATACTCCTATAAGCTTCTGAGGGCTGAAATTCTTGGATACTTGGATGAGAGGGGGCGCATAACCAGGCCGAAGACGGCGCCTAACCCTAACACCCCAGTTTATAGGGCTGAAGATGGACTCCTCCAGGAATACTTTAAGGGATCGGAGAAGCTGATCCCCCTACGCGTCGGGAGGCTCACCAATAGACCCGGGGTTCTAGTCCCCATACATCTCCAGGACCTACAGTACCATCTAGGCATATTCGCCGCTACTAGGGCGGGGAAATCCTACTTCGCGGGGAAGCTTATCGAGGAGATACTCTTGAACACGCCCTTCCCAGTAGTCGTAATAGACATCCACGCGGACTATGTTAAGATGGATCAGAGGGCCGGGGACGGCGGTAGGCATGGGGACTTCGACGTGGTCGTCTATTATCCGCCAGGGGCATCCAAAATTGAAGGTGTAACGGCTGAGAAGAGGGACCTCCTGATAAGCCCGAAACAGTTGACGAACGAAGCCATAATAGAGCTTTTAGGCGCAACACTAGGCGAGATGCAGGAGATCGTCCTGAGGGGCATCCTCAGGCAGCTGAGGAGTAGAAGGGTGGCCTTCGGTCTCGGGGACGTAACCGCTGAGGTGCAGGCCAAGCTTGAGGAGGAGGATGAGAAGGGGGAGAAGTTGAAGGGGAGCGAGAGGACCAGGTATCAGAGCCTTCTAAGCCGCCTAGAGGACTTAGAGGAGGACGTCTCACTGCCTCCATCCGGAATAAATATAGGCGACCTTATAAGGCCTAAGACCCTGAGCGTGATATGCCTAAACGGGCTTAGATCACGCATCCAAGACGCCTACTGCAGCATAATAATCGACCTGATATTCAGGCATATCCTCTCGACGAGGGCTGAGAAGGCGAGGTTCCTCCCCGTATTCCTATTCGTTGAGGAGGCCCATAGGGTGGCATCCAAGACGGGGGGGAGCAGATATGCTGTAAGGACCGTATCGACGGCGGTCCGGGAGGGGGCTAAGTTCGGCTTATTCCTCACCTTGATAAGTCAGAGGCCTAGGAGCATAGACCCCGACATCCTAAGCAATATAGGGAACTACGCCGTCTTCAGGATAACCAACGCTCAGGATCAATACATGATAGAGAACGCTAGTGAAAGCTTCTCCCATAGGCTTATAGAGGATCTCCCAGGCCTGAATCAGGGTGAAGCCGTGCTAGTAGGCCCATTCGTCCCATTGCCCGCGCATATAATGACGCTTAAACGGATGACCATGCACCACGGCGTCACACCGAACCTGAAGGAGATAATGGACTCCGTAAACCTCAGCTTGGAGAGGAGGGAGAAGGCGAGATGGTAGCCGATAAGCCTAGGATCGGCGTCTTCTCCGACACCCATATTGGCCGATGCATACCGAGGGCCGTCGGAGAACTCAGGAGGAAGGCCTATAGACACGCCTTCACCCAGGCGGTGAACACCTTCATCGATGAGGGAGTCGACTATGTAATCCATGCGGGAGACCTCTTCGAGAAGAGGAGCATGACCCCTGAAGACTCGGTCTTCGTGAAGGAGGAGCTGCAACGCCTGGTGGATTCGATCCACGACCGGAACGGGAAAGAGGTGAAGATATTCGCGGTTAGAGGGAACCACGATGGAACCTATGAGAACAACGCCCTAGACTATATTAGGCATCCCCTAGCCGGGTACCTCGTCATCCTCGGGGACAACCTCCTCCGGGGATTAGAGGAGGAGCACGTCTATGAGGGCCTAAACCTCGCCGGTTTAGGATATCACCCATATATATCGGGGAGGTTCCAGGAGGTGAAGCCTTCGATAAAGAGGGTTTTCGCCGATAAAGGGGGGCTTAAAATATTTATAGTCCATAACTTCGTCGAGGGGTATCATCCCATACCTCCGGGAACCCCATCCCATAACCTCATAGCCCTAGGGGAACTCGCCGACCTAGGCGCAGACATCATAATCTCAGGCCATTATCATGGAAGGCTGAAGCCCCAAACCGTGGATGGAGCCGTGATCCTGACGCCCGGCGCCACAGAGGCCGTGGACTTATCGGATGAAGGCCCCTTCGGCGTCTACATCCTCGAGGATGGAGCATCCAGGTTTAAACCGGTGAAGCCCCTACATGAGATACGCAACGTTAAGGTTTCATCCAGGGACGCCGTTAAGCCCTCCAGATGGTTCATGGACAGGGCCTTAAAGGAGGCGGAGGCCTATGCCTCAAGCCTACAGGGGAGGGGGGTGAAAGGGATCCTAAGGCTCGTATTGACGGGCCTAACCGAGGATGACCCCTACGATATGGAGCGTACGCTCACGTCCATGCTCTCGGAGATGGCTGAGGGCGACCCCGGCATCCTCTACGTGGATCTAGTAAACAGGGTTGAGGCCGTGCATCAGAGGATCCCCCTCCCAGCCCTGGGTGGAGGCCTGGAATACGCCTCCGAGATACTCAAGCCCCTGGGACCCTCGACGGCGGAGGCCCTCAGGATAGTGGAGGAGGTCAGCCTACTACTGGACGAGAGGGCAAGCCAGAGGACAGGGCTGCTCACAGCCTCCGATAGAAGCCCCTTCGTGGAAAGGTGGATAAGGATCCTCGAGGGTGAGGAGGGAGGCTGAAAAGGTTAGGTCAGGTTAGGGGAGAAGGGTTGGCTGCAGTCATCGAGGAGCTAAGGCTGAGGGACTTCGAGGGCTACAGGGATGCCAACGTAAATTTTTCACCCGGCCTCAACTTGATAAAGGGTAGAAACTCCACGGGTAAGAGCACCCTCCTAGACGCCCTGGTCTACGGGATATTCGGGGAGATAGGCGTGAAGCCTAAGCTATTATTCTCGAGGCTGCCCGGCTCCAGGGAGATGTCTGTCTACGTCAAGTTTAGAAGCCCTAAGAACGGGTCTAGGGTTGAAGTCTTCAGGAAGGGAAGGCTGGACAAGGAAGGATCCTACCATACGGTGGAGAGGCGCCTCGTAGTGGACGGGGTGGAGGTGCCGGTGGAGGGGGATGAGGAGCTGAGGGCTAAGGCTACAACCCTGCTGGGCGTAAGCCTGAGGAAGTTCCTCACCCTCATATACGTGAGGCAGGGGAGGCTCACGGAGATACTTGAACCAGGGAGGGAGGAGATGGACGCGGTCATAGGGATCACCCTCCTAAGGGAGCTTAGGGAACAATTGGATGAGGCGAGGAGGATCCTAGAGAGGTATGAGGGGAGAGATGCTTCAACGGAGGCGCGGAACCTTGAGGAGGCGCTGATCCCCCAGCTAACCCTAAACCTGGAACAATTGGAGGGGGATGTGAAGAGGCTGGAGTTGGAGGTGGGGAGGCTTCGAGAGCTCGTTGAGAAGGGGGAGTCGCCGGAGCTAGCCCTCCTCCTCAGGGAGATAAGGGAGAGGGAGGAATCCCTGAACAGGATCCAGGTATTAAACGCGGGCGTGAATGAGCTGCTTAGAAGCGTAGGCGTCGAATCCATGGAGGAGCTTAAACTGAAACTAAGCCTATTAGATGAGGAGTTAAAGGATCTCAGGAGGAGGAGGGATGAAAAGGATTCAAGGGTGAGGGAGCTCCTAGGCTCCTGGTCCACGTTGAAGGGCAAGGCCGACTCCTTGGAGGCCCAGTTGAGGAGACACCTCGACCTCCTGAGGGGGGGAGTCTCCAAATGCCCCACCTGCGGCCAGGAGATTAACCCAGGGATATTGAAGGACATCCTCGCCGAGGACAGGTCCACCCTACAAGACCTGAGACGGGAAGAGGATGAGGCGAAGAGGCTCTACGAGGCTGAGAAAGGGGAACTTGAAAACCTGAGTAGGGACGCCGTAGCCTTGGAGAGGGAGACCTCGAGGCTGAGACAGCTCATAGAGAACCTCAGGGAATACTCCGGTTCAGCCATGAGGTATGAGGAGAGGGCGGGTATCCTCCTAGGCGCGATAAGGGAGAGCCTGGGAAAGCTCGGATTAGATCTCAAACCCGACGATCCGGAGTTAAAGGTTAAGGTCGCCCAGCGGCTCCCTCTAGACCCGGAGGAGCTCGCCGCGAAGAAGGAGGAGCTTAAAGTGAAGGAGGAGCTGCTTAGGAGGAAGGCCGAGGAGAGCAGGGAGATCAGGGAGAGGCTAGAAACGTACAGGAGGATACTGGATAAGCTGAAGCATAGGATTCGATGCGCCGAATTGGCGGGGAGGCTGGCCCAGGGGTTCGACCAGGGAGTTGAGGCTAGGAGGAGGGAGATCCTTAAGAGGATAGAGTATAAAGCCCTAGAGTATTATAAGGCTATGACGGACCAGCATATATACGCTGCCTTCACTATAGACCCTGTGGACTATGCGATATGGGTGCACCCAAGGGGCTTAACGGAGCCTATACCGGCTACGAGGGTTGGTGGAGGACATCAAACGATCATAGCCGCCTCAATACGCTTAGCCATCCTTGATGTACTGGGGTTCCGCCACCTCCTAATCCTGGACGAGCCCACATACGGCGTGGACTCCGAGAACCTACCCCAACTGGCGGGCTACATCGGGGAAGCCTCCAGACAGCTCTCCCAGATGATCCTCGTAACCCACCATGACATCTGCCTAGAGGAAGCCTCCAACATAATAAACGTCACGATAAGGGAAGACGGCGCATCAAAAGCTGAAATATATAAATAAAAAAGAATATTCTCCAGGGGGGAGGATACGACACCTCCCATAGAAGGCTCCTTGAATAAGCTTGTAGCGCTGGTATACCTGGGTGGGGATTAGCATGTAAATGCCGAAGCAACCCATGGATACGCCGTTGCGCAGGTTTTCTATTCATTAAACGCCTAGGGCCATGAATACGGCGACGTGTGCACGCCCTCCCCTGCGATGGAGTTAGGCACAGCACTTCTCACCGATGGAGTCCATGTTTGAATCCCTGAGACGCGCCTCCATAGATAATCTTCTAATTCTTCTCCATTTAGGTCCACTCACTCGCCTCGACGTTCATGCTTAAAGGAATGCTCCATGGATCAGTGAAGGTCAATTTTTTCCCGACATCTCAGGATCCTCGCCATCTCCTTAATCGCCTTGACGGCGGCTCCACATGGTGTAAACGCATTTCAGCGAAGACGTTATCGTCGGTTGCCTCTCCGAGGGTTAGGCCTCCAGCCCCGCCGCAAACGATGTTAACTTCACTTTGATGGGCGAACTTCCCATCCTACTTTATCGCCTCCAGCCGGTCGACGATTACATATAGGCTTTCAAGGATCGGATATTTCGGCGATGAATCCGATGCCGGCTCCGACGTCAACTGTAACTTTTCTTTTTGCCATTCCAGCCTTGGGGATGCCTCCTCTCCAACCTATTCTGGGAAGAGACTTGGCCCGCATTTTATCTCATTGAAGGGCGACCTCATCAAAGTATTGCCTGCTAGTCGCAGACTACCTCTATTTACACCGATGCTTGAGGCATATGAGATATTAAAGTTTTGAATGTTATAGTCATTTTTCGGTGGTTTAACTAAACCTACTATTCTCCTTTCCTAACGAGGTCTTTAAAACTGAATATATTTATGCTATATTCATTTTCAATAGCCTCTGCCTTCGCTAAGATTAGGGAGTCTTCTGTAATTAAATCTTCTTTTAGAGTAGTGGCCGTGGCTAATACCACGGAGTCTATGTAGTCTGGAATCAGTTTTCTGAGCCTGTAGCTGGCCTCTATTATCTCGGGCTTATGGAATGGCTCAACCTTAAAGGCGTTAAATATCGCTTCAACGGCCTCAACCACGTATTCCGGTGGCACCTTAAGCTTCGCCGCTTTAGCTTGTAGCTCGAATATGGAGATCGAATTTATGGTTAAGTCCTCAAGATTTAAATCGGCCTCTCTTTTTATTATAGCCGCTAATAGATCGGTGTCGATGGCGATTCGGGCGAGGGGCAGCAAGTAAGTAGAGTCTAAAATCAAGATTCAAACCTTCCGGATAACCCTCTGCGGAAGCTTTCAAACTCTTTCACGCTCGTTTCCGCAACCTTCTCAGATAATAGGATGTCTAAAATTTCTCCCTTGCATTTAAAGGCTTTTTTTAGCATTTCGTTGATAACTTTAGATATTGCTTTAGTAGTTCCATGCCTTCTCAAGCTTTCATCTACAAGCCTTCTATAGACGTCTTCGTCGAGAATTACGGTTGTACGCCTAGACATACAATCACCTAAACGTAAAATGCCTAAGCATAAATATAAAGCTTGAGGAATAATATTTAAGATCATTTATCTGGAAAACCGGGCCTAGGATGATCAATAAAAGAACATCCTCACGAGACACCATTTAACCTCTCTAGACCCCTCCCAACCAGGTCATTAGGAAACGTTACAGAACCCTATCACCCTTGACTTAACCTCCTTCGCCTTCTAACCCCTTCAGGTACCAACTGGAAAGATTCTATCGACCTCCCGTTCACTTAGAGGCTCTCGATCCGCTGAAAAGATCTTTCTCGCATTCCTTACCGTGTCCAAACATACGTATATAGGCCGCCTTTGATAGGATAGCGTAAAATCTAATTAAGTTTAGATATTAAAACTGTTTCAGCCTGAAAAGTTTCAACCACGCCAATATTTTCCATTGATCATCACAACACGAACACAAGCTTTCAAGCAGAGCTTCACCCAGGTTTTGTCCATTCTATGTATCCTAGAACATCCTATAGCTAAAGTCCAATGTATTCCTCGATCTCATCTCACAGGGTGGATTCCCTCAAAAAATAGGTGGGCCCGCCCGGGTTCGAACCGGGGATCTCCGCCGTGTGAGGGCGGCGTCTTAACCACTGGACTACGGGCCCGCCGCCTCATCCTAGGATTAGGAACCAAAAACTTAAAGCTTTCCTATAGTATCTAGTGGCCTAGATCGATCGAAGGAGATGGGTTGAGGAGTAATGCCGATAACCGATCTATTGAAGAAGCAGTTGGCTCAGAGGCGCAGACTATACTATAAGGTATGCCGTAATTGCGGGGCGAGGAACCCCCCCTCCGCTTTAAGGTGCCGTAAATGTCGAAGCTATAATCTCAGGTGGAAGAACCGGGAATTAGGGGCGAAGTAGGACTCCCCCCTCACCTTTACATGGATAAATTTCGGGCATCAAGGATAAATATCGGTTCACGCCTTTATCATCCTCGGGACTCCTAGTGTTGTGGGGCCTCATAAGACCCGATGCCTTAGCGGTCTTGAGGGATGAGAGGTGCCGTAGGAGCCTCCATAGATATTTTCAGGTTCTCGATGAGAGGTTACCCGCCCAGTTTCGAGTTGCTGGAAGGACCCCTGCCTCGAGGTCGGGGGATCCATGGGAGTCCCATAGGGAAGCCCTAAAACATTTCTCAAGTTTAAAGGCGGAGATAGACGCGGGAGAGGTCAGCTTTGAAGAGCTGCCTGAGCCTGAATACTCCCTGCTCGACTTGAAGATCGATTTGGCATGGCGGCTCCTGAAGAGCTGCAGGCTGTGCGAGCGCGGATGCGGCGTCGACAGGCTGAACGGCGAGCTTGGCTATTGCCGCTGCGGCGTGGATGCGGCGGTCTCTACATCCTTCCCCCATCTAGGGGAGGAGCCTGAGCTGGTCCCCTCAGGGACGATATTCACCTGCGGGTGCACCATGCGCTGCATACACTGCCAGAACTGGAGCATATCCCAATGGTTCGAGGAGGGCATACCCTGCACGCCTGAGAGACTGGCCAGGATCATAGTAGGCCTGAAAGAGGAGGGGTGCAGGAACATAAACCTCGTGGGAGGGGATCCAACCTCATGGCTCCCCCAATGGTTAAAGGCCTTCAAGTGTGTGAAGGTTAACGTCCCAATCGTCTGGAACAGCAACTCATACTACAGCAGGTATACGTCTGAACTCCTGAAAGGATTCGCAGACATCTATCTCCTAGACTTCAAATATGGCCCGGGAAGATGCGCCGAGGAGATATCGGATGCCCCAAACTACTGGGATGCCGCTAGGAGGAACCATCTAGAAGCCTCTAAGTACGGGGAACTCATAATCCGGATACTAGTCCTCCCCGGCCATCTAGACTGCTGCTACAGGCATATAATCGAATGGATAAGCGGTAACCTTTCCAAGGAGACAAGGATTAACGTCATGTTCCAGTATAGGCCTGAATGGAGGGCCGGAGAAAGGCCGGAGCTGGCGAGGACCCTGACGTCCGAGGAGAGGAGTAGGGCCATCCAGATCGCCAGGGAGAACGGGTTAACAAACCTGGTAAAGGGATAAGCCTTAATTCGGCCCTCCAAGGCCGGGTTACCAGCATCCAAATGGCCGAGACGATTAGAAAAAAGTAAGTTTAAAGCCTAGCTGAAGAGTATTATTATAAGGCGGTTATGATGATTCAAAGTTACTTCGACGATCCCGGATGGGATTAAGGCATTTGACTGAACCGCCCCTAAAACCTTTGGACAGTTCATCCCCGAGATTTAAGGCAGCTAAATATCCATGCTCTTATGGGGGCTTCACGCCGACAGGTAAACTATGGGTCCGGGATCCCCCGCTGGATCAAGGATCTACATCTAAGGTTTACAACGGGTTTTCAAAGCTTAAGCTTACATGTCAAATGTAATGGATTAACTCTTTCTCCTCGAGGATCTTTTGGAGCTTCTCCACGGCCTCGGTCACCTCATCCTCCTTCTTAGCCCCTGTGCATACGAGTTTTCCGCTGGCGAAGAGAAGTATCACCACTTTAGGCTCATCCATCCTGTATATAAGGCCGGGGAACTGCTCAGGCTCGTACATGGTCCTCTCCAGCGTATAAGTAGACTTCTCCAAGTCTATATATCCATTAAGGGTCGCCGATGCGACTATATTCTGTATCTGGATCCTAGGCTTATTCATGAGTATTATGCCTTCCTTCCTCAGGTCTTCGATAACCCTCATGACGGCCATCCTGGCCTGCCTCTCCGACTTCGCGCCGGTGCAGACCATCTTTCCCGAGCTGAATATCAGCGTGGCCGTCTTAGGGCGTTTAAGCCGGTATACTAGGCCGGGGAACTGTTCAGGCTTATACTCAACGGAGGGGAACCGCCTTACTACGGCGCCCAGATCTATATCCTGATCCAGCGTAGCCGATGCAACCACGTTCTCAATACTTATCACAGCCTTCTTCTGAGCCAACCCTGAACACTTCTCACAGCTTATATTCCATCCGTCTTCATTTATATAGGGTACGAGGAGAATAAGGGATAAACGATATTATTTAATCGTTTCCCTTTTTAAAGAATTCCCCTCGGAGTATCCGCTCCGCCCCTTCCTCCCCTCCTTAAAATCCATTATCTCCCATAGGAGGAGGGCTACTATGAGTAGGGCTATGAATGCTATCCCTTCAGGCTGCCGGATCTTCAACGGTAAGTAGCCTAGGAGGGGAATCCTATATGCTACCACGCCTATAACGTAAGATTCAGGTATGTAACCCCATCTATGATAGTCTGAGATGGGGTTGTTATCCCCCTTCGTCTCATAGTAGAGGATCCCATCAACCTCAACTATCTTAATAACCCTGTGCACTATCCTATAAGCGTCTTCGCCGTAGTGGTTTGGGACGTAGAATACTATTATGGATCCATTTGAGATCTCCCCTGGTTTAGCCCCCTTGACCACTACTAGGTCGCCGACCCTTAAGTTCGGCTCCATGCTCCTGGAGGGCACGTAGGCTAGGGGAACCTCGGTTCCAAGAATATACTTTAGGGTGAGCCAACCCCCCTGCACGGCTAAGAGGACTACGCCTATCAGGATCAGGTTCTTCACGATCTCCCTTTTAACGGACATCACTTCTCCTCCTCGTTTAAGGCTGCCCCCCTGAGGTTTGCAGCAGCCATGTTAAGCATGCTCTCCCCCACCTCTAGGAAATCCCTCCCAAGCTCCGTTATCTTATAGGTCCTCCTCCCCTTCCCCTTGCCGGCATCCCATACCCCCACGACGAGGCCCCTATCCTCTAGGGAGTGGAGGAGGGGATACAGGGTTCCGGCGCTGAGGTATACGTTAAACCTGTCCTTCACCTCTATGTTTAACTCGTAGCCCCATCGAGGCCTCTCATCTAGAAGTTTCAGTATTATAAGGTCTAGAATATTCTTGACTATCCTCTCCCGCCATTCCCTCTCAACTTCTCGCCTTTTAGGGTTCAGCTTCATCCCATATCGCCTCTACTCTTATGGGATAAAAGGCTTTATCCCATCCTTTAAACAGTTGAAGGCTCTAAACGGTGGATTGTAGAGATCGCGCCATATTCCTTTTTAGGCGGCTTCATATATTAGAAGGTGACTAAAAGTCCCTCTTGTAGAGATAGGGATGGATGGGGTGGACGGTTCAGGCCTAGAGATATCCCTCAGGGCCGGCTACGGCGAATTCAATAGGGGAGTTTAAGGTTATGGTTGAGCCTAACGTCTTCGATGGATTATCCAAGCCTTTAAGGTCAGCCCTATACGAGAAGGGTTTTAAATCTCCCACTGAGGCTCAGAGCTCGGCGATTCCAAGGATACTCGAGGGTCTAAACGTCTTGTTAATCGCCCCAACGGCCACGGGTAAGACTGAGTCCGCGGTCCTCCCCGTATTTGAGAGGATCCTCAGGGAGGGGGGATCCCGTAAGGGTATCAGAGTCATCTACATAACTCCCCTGAGGGCTTTAAACAGGGATATGCTCCGACGGATGGAATGGTGGGCTGGTAAGGCCGGGTTGTCGGTTGCCCTGAGGCACGGGGACACGGAGGCCAGGCTCCGCAGCCTCCAAGCCAGGGATCCCCCCGCGATGCTTATAACGACCCCTGAGACCCTCCAGGCGATACTCCCCGGCAGGGTTATGAGGCGGCATTTAAGCGGGGTAGGCTACGTAATAGTGGATGAGGTTCATGAGCTCGCCGAGGATAAGCGGGGTTCCCAGCTGGCCCTAGCCCTGGAGAGGCTTAGACTCCTCACCGGGAGGGAGTTCCAGATAGTCGGATTATCGGCGACCATCGGAAGCCCGGAGGCTGTGGCCAAGTTCCTGGTAGGCTCTGAGAGGGATGTGGAGGTTGTTAGGGTTCCCATAGGGAGGGGCTTAAAGATCAGTATTTTCTTCCCGACGGCTGAGCCCCGGGACCTCGAGCTCGCAGCCCGCCTATACGTGAGGCCTGAAGTAGCCGCCAGGATGAGGGTTCTAAAGGATCTGATAGAGGGGCATAGGGCCGTCCTATTATTCACTAATACCAGGGCCGTAGCCGAGGTCTTGGCCAGCCGCTTCAAGGTATGGGATGTAAACTTTCCGGTATCGATTCATCATGGATCCCTGACTAAGCCTGTAAGGGTTACGGCCGAGAAGGGGTTGAGGGACGGCGTCCTGAAGGGCGTCGTATGCACCTCCTCCTTGGAGCTCGGGATAGACGTGGGGGCTATAGACTATGTGATCCAATATATGAGCCCCAGACAGGTTACTAGGTTCCTCCAGAGGCTCGGAAGGGGCAGCCACAGGGTTGGAGGGGTGGCTGAGGGCGCGATAGTGGTCATGGACTGCGACGACGCCTTGGAGGCCATGGCCATAGCCAGGAGGGCCCTGGCCGAGGAGTTGGAGGAAGTTGAAATCCCCGAGAAGCCGCTCGACGTCCTAACCCATCAGGTGGTAGGCCTCCTCCTCCATCAGCGGAGGTGGCCCCTCCTCGAGATGTACCACCTTGTGAGGAAGGCTTACCCCTTCAGGAACCTCTCCATTAAAGAGTTTGAGAGGGTCCTCCTCTACATGCACGAGAGATACCCCCGCTTAGCATGGGTTTCCCTGGATGAGAAGGTGGTGGTAAGGCCTAGGAGGATTAAGCCGCTCTACGAATACTATTATGAGAGGCTATCCATGATACCCGACGAGAAGCATTACCTGGTGGTCGACGAGGAAAGTGATATGCCCCTAGGCTTACTCGACGAGGCCTTCGTAGCCGAGTACGGGGAGCCGGGGACCAAGTTCATATTGAAGGGGTCCCCGTGGAGGATGCTGAGGATAAGGGGCGACAAGATCCATGTGAAACCCATTCAGGACCCCACAGGCGCGGTTCCAAGCTGGATTGGAGAGGAGGTTCCGGTACCATTAGAGGTGGCCTTGGAGGTCGGGGAGGTCAGGAGATTGGCCTCGGAGATGCTCCAGTCAGGATATTCGAGGAGGCAGATAAGCGAAGCCCTCGCCTCCAGGTATCCGGTAGACCCGGAGACGGCGATGAAGGCTTTAGAGGAGACCTTCGAGCAGCTGGAGAGCGGATTTCCCGTCCCCAGCGACAGGCTTATACTAGTCGAGGAATGGGGCGACTACCTGATAATCCACTGCCACTTCGGAACCCTCATCAATAGGAGTCTGGGAAGGCTTCTAGGCCATCTAATATCCAGGGAGGTAGGCTTCTCCGTAGGGGTTCAACAGGATCCATATAGGATAGTGTTGAACACCCTCGGCGCAGTCGGCGTGGAGGAGGTGATATCCCTCCTAAAGGGGGCGGCTGGGAAGGATGTGAAAGGCCTTCTCGTGGAAGCCTGTAGTAGGAGCGGGTTATTCCTCAGGAGGCTCGTCCACGTGGCCAGGAGGTTCGGCGCCATATCCAAATGGGCGGATTTAAGCGAGGTAAACCTGAGGAAGCTCGCCAGAAGCTTCGAGGGCACGGTGATCCACGATGAAGCTTTGAACGAGGCCTTCAGGAAAGACTTAGACCTCGATAACACGCTTCGAATATTGGAGATGATGGCTAGGGATGAGCTTAAACTCGTAAACGTGAAAGGTTTAACGCCCCTAGGCAGGGTATCCCTTGAAAGAGTCGGGGAGAGGGCCGACCTAGTCCCACCTGAAACCATGGAGAAGCTCATCTTGGAATCGGCTAAGGCAAGGCTGCTCAACGAGGTCTTAACATTCATATGCACCTCATGCTGGAGCTGGGGCGAGATGATAAGGGTGAGGGACCTGGATCCGGATAAGAAGTGTCCCGTATGCGGCTCCTTGAAGCTCGGCATGACGAAAGCCAGCCTCGAAGAAGCCTCGAGGCTCCTGGAGAAGAATGGGAGGGCGTACGCTAGAAGAGATAAAACCTTGAAAGCGGAGTTATCCGAGTCAGCACGGCTCTACGAGGAGCATGGACCTGCGGCGGCAATCGCCTACGCAGGCAGGGGACTCGACGTCCAGGATGCCGAGGAGATCCTGAGGGGGATGGAATCCTACGAGGCTCAAAGCCTAGACGAGGGAAAGCTATTGGATGAGCTCGTGAGGGAGGTCGTTGAGGCTGAGAAGGAGGCCCTCAGGAGGCGGTTCTAACCCGGTTAAACCATTAGGCTGCAGCCAAAGGGATCCCAATGGAGATTAAGCTGCGAGGAGGAATAATTCATGGACGGGTTCATGGAGATCCTGAGGGAGAGGCGCAGCGTCAGGAGATACCTGTCCGAAAAGGTTCCCATCGAAACCCTCTACAGGGTCTTGGAGTCGGCCAGGTGGGCTCCCTCAGCCCATAACGCCCAGCCTTGGAGGTTCATAGTCGTCGTCGATGAAGAGTTGAAGAGGAGGCTGGCTGAGGCCATGGCTAGGGATTGGATCAGAGACTTAACCGGGAACGGCCTATCCCCCGTGGAGGCAAAGGCGAAGGCTGAAGCCTCCATAGAGACCTTCACAGGTTCACCCGTGCTCATACTGGCCTGCATATCCATGGAGGATATGGGTAAGTATCCGGACAGGCGGAGGATGGAGGCTGAATACGTCATGGCGGTTCAAAGCCTGGCGGCCGCCATACAGAACATGCTCCTAACCATCCATTCCGAGGGATTGGGTGGATCCTGGTATTGCGCACCCCTTTTCTGCGGGGACACCGTGAGGAGGATCCTGGGAATACCCTCCAGCGTTGAGCCTCAAGCCCTGATAACCCTTGGATACCCCGGTGAGGAGCCGCCTCCTCCGAAGAGGAGGCCGGTTCAGGCTTTCTCATATTTGAACCGTTGGGGTGAGGAGTTTCGATCACCATATTAGCAGGTGGAGTAGGGGCGGCGAAGCTCATCACAGGCCTTGCGAAGCTGATAGGCCAGGAGGATCTCACCATAATCGTGAACACGGGCGACGACATAGAGCTTCACGGCCTCCACATATCCCCCGACGTAGATATCATAACCTATACCCTGGCGGGGATGGTGGACGAGGAGAAGGGATGGGGAATTAGAGACGACACGTTCCATTGCCTCGAAGCCCTCAAAAGGCTCGGCTGCGAGACCTGGTTCAAGCTTGGAGACAGGGACCTTGCCACACATATATACAGGACCAGCCTCCTCAAGATGGGCTTCACCCTCTCCGAGGCAACAGCCGTTATCTCCAAGGCTCTAGGGGTTAAAGCCAGGATCATCCCCATGAGCGACCATAGAGTCGAGACGAGGATCCTGACGAGGGATGGAACCATCCACTTCCAGGAATACCTGGTGAAAAGAGGTATGAGGGATGAGGTTCTAGGGGTTAAATTTGCAGGGGTTGAGGAGGCTGAACCCGCCCCGGGCGTGGTGGATTCAATACTGGACTCCGACGGGATCATAATCCCGCCTAGCAACCCCATTGTGAGCATAGGCGCAATCCTATCTATTAAAGGCGTGAGGGAAGCGTTGAGATCCTCAAAGGCTCGGAGGGTCGCGATCTCGCCCATAATCGCTGGGCACGCCGTTAAAGGGCCGTTGGAGAAACTCCTCCGGGGGCTAGGAGTGGAACCCTCCGCCTACGCGGTAGCCGCGATATATAAGGATCTCGTAGACACCTTTATACTCGATCAAGCCGACATCCATGAGAGGCAGCGGATAGAAAGGCTTGGATTGAAGGTTGTAGCCGCGGAGACCCTTATGAAAAGCCTCGATGATAAGGTTCAACTCGCCGCCATAGCCCTAAAGGAGGTCCAGCATAAATAGGACATCAGAATATTTCCCATCGAGGTAACTCGCATCTGATCTCTATTCGAAGATCGAACCTCTGAAGCCGAGTGGAGCCGAAGGTAAATCCGAAAAACTTAATTTATTCATGAGGGCTTATCTCATATGGGTTGAAGCGTCTTCTAGATTTTAGACGCGGATATACCATGCCATGTCCCTTATGGCATGGTTATATGGGGATGATTTGAATGGAGAAGATTGAAGGGAAGGTTTCAAGGGGTGATTCCAGGCCTGGCGGGGAAGGGCCGGAGTCCTTTAAGCATAGCTTAGAGCACGCCGAAGATTTCCGAGGCATATTCGACCTTGTTAGAAGGATAGTTAGAAATGTCTTAGGCAAGGAGAGGGCTGGCTTAATGCTCTTCCTGGCGGATCTGCCCCTTAATATAGGCGCGTTCCACGGCTTGGGATCCAACTCCATAGTTATGAACCGGCGTATACTTGAAGCCTTGGAGAGGAGCGGTAGGGACAGGGTCGAGGTCAACTCCTACATATTCGTGGTGCTCCTCCACGAGTATCTCCACAGCCTAGGATACGTGGACGAACACTTGACGAGGAAGCTTGTATACGAGATCTCAACGGAGGTCTTCGGCGTCGGGCATCCAGCCTCTAAGATGGCTGAGGAAGGCCCTGGAAGACTCCTGGATATAAGGGGTCTAATCCCATTTGAGGAGCGTCCCCCTGAACTGGTCAAAGAATTCGATCCAATCTATCAAAGCTACATCCACTAAGCCCCTCAGCCGCTAACCTCCAACTCTATCAGCCTATCCCACCTTCTAGTTTTTAAAGGAGCGGAGGTCCTCTATCTCCACGCCTTAAAGGGGTGATCTGAGAGTGGCCTCTGCCTCTGTACTGTTAGGGGTGGAGATGGTTAGAAGGGAGCTTGGAGGCGGTGAAGTCGCCGTCGTTGTAGATGTGATTAGGGCGAGCACCACGATAATAACCGCGTTGAGGATGGGGGCAGCCTCCGTCATCCCCTCATCATCCATCAGGGAAGCCTTCAAACTCAGGGAGATCCATGGGGACGCCGTCCTTTCAGGTGAGAGGGGAGGCGTCAAGATTAAGGGGTTCCATGTGGACAATTCGCCAACCGAGGTCTCCTCATCCGACATCAAGGGGAGGAGCCTCGTGATAACGACCACCCATGGAACCCGCCTAATCAAGGCTGCCATGGAGAGGACGGATAAGGTGCTCGTTGGAGGCCTCATAAACAGGGCTGCCTGCTCAAAGCTGGCATATGAACTGGCTGAGATGAACGGGGTTGACGTTAAAGTGGTCATACCGAGATCCACCATAGGCATCTGCATCGAAGACCTCTACGCGGCAGGGTTGATCCTGAAGTCCCTCAGGGATCTGGGAGTAGGGTGTAGAGGGGACCTAGCCGGCATAGCCTCGGTGATGGCCGGCGTAGACATAGAGGAGATGCGTGGGATCATCAGGGAATCCACATCGGCTACGATAGTGAAGGGCATCGGACATGAAGACGATGTGGACTACTGCCTAAAACTCGATGAGGTAGATTTGATCCCTGCCTCTAAGGGGTTGGAGCTGAAGGCCGTAACCCTCTAAGGGAAAGGAACAGGAAACCCCGGTTGAACCCGATCCAACAGGCTCCAAGACCATTAGATAATCCATGGAACATCCTCTCATCATGCTTTAAAGATGCGCTTATAAGCCTCTAATATCTCCGCAGATAATGGTTCACGTCTGCCCTCAACCATTTTAGCGGTCCTCTGAACATAGTCGGGGAGTAGCTCCAGGTATCTCCTGTACCTCCAGTCGCCGAGGACTAGGAGGGCCCGATCTTCCATGGATCTGAGGGCCCTGCCCATGGCCTGGGAGGCCCTCTTCAAGGCCGGTAGGGTATAGGCGTAGAATCTACCCTTATCCTCTCCGTAGAGCTTCTGGTAATATTCGATGTAGAGCTGGGTTTTAACTGTGGGCCTCTCGAAGGGTATCCCCACTATGAATATGGCTTCAAGCTGCGGGCCTGGATAGTCCGCTCCCTCGGCGAAGCGGCCCCCCATCACGGCTATGAGCAACCCCTTCCTCTCCTCGAACGCCGAGGCCTTAAACCCTTCGAGGATCTCCCTCGCCTCATCGCCTCTGAGGCCCTGCTCCTCCACGTATATTCTTCTTCCATGTCTCTCGGCTAAATCCCTTAAACCCTTCTCTAGGAGCTTTCTCTGAACCCTATAGCTCGAAGTGAATACTGCGAGGTTAACCTTTAGGGGGGCTATAAAGCCTTCGAGGGCTTCAATATATCTCGAAGCCATCTCATCGGATAGTTCCTCCCCCCTCGTGGATAATCCCCTCGTTATTAGAGTTGCAAGGTTGCGCTCGGAGTATGGCGATGGAAAAACCCTCCCAGTATAGTCTTCAACTCCTATTATCTCGGCGAAGGCCTCCAATGGCTTAAGCGTCCCGGAGCAGAAGATGCAGCTCCTAAACTCCCTCCACAAGTCCGCTAGGAGTTCGCCCGCCCTCATATCCGTGAACTCGACCTTTAAGGCCTCGCCCTCCCTTGAGGCTGTAAGGATTACCCCGTCGACGCCGAGGTTGTCGAGGACCTTGATCCAGAATTCCCCCAGGTGATATAGGCTCGACCTAGGCGCCTTTCCCTCTAGGAGCCTCTGCCTTCTGAGGCGGTTCCCCAACCTCCTAGCCTCGGCGCAGATCCATTTAAACTCCTCTAACCCTCCAGCGGTCTTCCATGCACATTCCTCAATGGGAAACACGGCTTCTTCGCCTTCAACCCCCTTCTGGAACCCCTGGAGATAGCCCTTCAAAGCGTCTAGGAATCCGGCCATATCCCTGTCGCCGAGGGTTTCAGCCTCCCTAATAGCCCTCTCAACGGTTCCGCTTGTGATCCTATCCGAGTTTAACTCTTCAGCCGCCTTCTGGAGGTTATGCGCCTCATCGACTACGAGGATCGCGTCCCTGAACCCAACCCTTCTACGCATGAAATTGCTTATCTTAGGATCTATCACGTAGTTATAGTTTAGGGCGAGGATTCCAGCGTACTCCATGAGCATGACCTGGACGAGGTAAGGGCAGGCCTTCAATCCAGCGCAGAAATCCAGGATCTCCGTGTAGAGCCTGGGCGCGGCGGCGATCTCATCTAGCTCATCGGGCTTCAGCCTCTCAAATCCATCCCTATAAGGACATCTATCCTTATAGGTCCTGCAGATGAGGGATGCCTCCTCATGGCTCACCTCACCGGACAACCTGAGGTCCCTTAAGAGGAGGCACATATCCCTCTTACCCCTGAAGGAGAAGCCGAAAAACTTCAAGTTCCTAACTGAACGCATAACCTTAAGTTCTTCTATTGGCCTATCCGTCTCGCTTCCAGTCCTTACAATCCAGAAGATCCTAAGATTATACCTGAGAGCCTCAGGTATCAAGGCGGCAAGGATCAGGGGTGTCTTACCGAAACCCGTTGCAGCCTCGGCTAGGACAACCTTCCCCTCATGTACCCCTATCCTAACAAAGTCTAGGAACTCCTCCTGGAACTCCCTAAACTCGTATGGGAATAGCATATGACCCAACTTTAACCACTACCATAAAGCTGAGAGCCATCAGATCCAGCCGTGAATTAAACCTAACTCAATTTAGGATCCGGATCCCAAAATCCTATTTTTAGGTTTGTTGCTTTACTCCATTTTCTACACATAATTATGTGAAACCTGTTGGTGAAATGATCCTAGGCTATATATTAATTTAAACATTCTTACACCTCAGAGACAATTAAGCCACGAAGCAAAGATTCTGGTTCCATTAGATGGTTCTGAGCATTCGATAAAGGCATTGGAAGTGGCTGTTCAAATAGCTTTAAAGTTTAATGGAAAAATAACTCTAATTCACGTGCTCAATTGATGAGTGGAGTAGAGGATATGTCGAAATCTTGGCATGCAATGGATATTAAAGAAACCTTAAAGGCTCTGAATGCAAAGGAGACGGGTTTAAGTCGAGAGGAAGTGCAGAAACGCCTTCAGGAGTATGGCCCTAACGAGCTTAAGAAGGAGAAGGGAATTTCTCCAATAAGGCTTTTCCTGGAACAGTTTGCAGACATACTTATAATAATACTTTTAATTGCAACAGGACTTTCGATTTATCTAGGCGAAACCACCGACGCCATAATCATAATCGCCATAGTTGTGGTATGCGCCATCTTGGGTTTTGTGGAAGAGTACCGTTCAGAAAAAGCTTTAGAAGCATTAAAGAAGATGACGGCGCCAACAGCCATGGTTTTAAGGGATGGGAGAGAAGTTAAGGTTCAAGCAAGCGAAATCGTTCCAGGCGACATCATCCTATTATATACTGGCGATAAGGTTCCAGCAGATGCCAGGCTTATTGAAGCTATTAATCTGAAAGTAGATGAGGCTCCATTAACAGGGGAATCCGCACCCGTAAATAAGATTGTGGGTCCATTACCTGAAGAAACAGGAATTCCTGAAAGGAGAAACATGGTTTTCACTGGAACAGCTGTGGTTTATGGACGTGGAAAGGCTGTTGTCACATCAAGTGGGATGAACACGGAGTTTGGAAAAATAGCTAAGATGGTTCAAGTTACAGAGGAGGAGGAGACTCCCCTAGAAAAGCGTATGGCTTCCGTTGGAAAATGGCTTGGAATATTATGCGTTGCCGTCTGTTTAGTAGTAGCAGCCATAGGCATAGCAGAGGGACGTAATCCTCTTGACATGGTTTTGTGGGGCGTAAGCCTTGCAGTTGCTGCTGTCCCAGAGGCGCTGCCCGCAATAGTAACAGGTGCGCTTGCCCTTGGCATGTATCGTATGGCTAAGGTAAACACCATAGTTAGAAGGCTTCCAGCCGTTGAAACATTGGGGTGCACAAGCGTCATCTGCGCCGACAAAACCGGAACAATGACTAAAGGCGAAATGACCGTTCAAAGAATATACGTGAATGGCCTAACAATAAAAGTTTCAGGAGTAGGCTACGAGCCGCAAGGTGAATTTATATTTGAAGATAAAAAATTGGATCCAGCGCAAGAAGAGGAACTTGCAACGCTCTTAAAGATTTCAACGTTGTGCAATGATGCAAAGTTGGAAAAGGAAAAAGAAAGTGGAAGATGGATGATTAAAGGTGACCCTACAGAAGGTGCTTTAGTTGTTGCTGCAGCCAAGGCTGGATTATGGAAAGAAGAGTTAGAGAAGGAGAACCCACGCGTAGGTGAGGTTCCGTTTTCTTCTGAAAGGAAACGGATGACCACCGTGCACTTGGCATCTAAGAAGAAAGTTGCTTTCATGAAGGGGGCGCCTGAAATAGTTTTGGAAAAATGCGCAAAGATTCTCTTGAAGGGAAAAGTGCGCAAAATAACGGAAGAAGATAGGAGAAAAATACTGCAGGTTAATGAGGCTATGGCAATGCAAGCGCTTAGGAATTTAGGATTTGCCTACAGAGAACTGCCAGAATCCGCAAACAGTTTTGACGAAAAAATTGAGAGTGAAATGACTTTTGTTGGAATAATGGGGATGATCGATCCTCCAAGGGAAGAAGTTAAAGATGCAATTTCGATTTGCAGAAAAGCAGGAATCAGAGTTGCCATGGTAACTGGCGATCACAAACTCACAGCGGTTGCAGTGGCTAAAGAACTCAAGTTAATAGGAGAAAAAGAAGAGGAGGGCCAAGTGCTCACCGGTCAAGAATTAGACAAAATAAACGATGAACAACTGACACAAATGATTGAAAAAGTGGTGATTTACGCTCGTGTTTCGCCTGAACACAAAATGAGAATCGTTAAGGCTTGGAAAGCACGAGGATATGTTGTCGCAATGACTGGCGATGGAGTTAATGATGCACCGGCCCTAAAAATGGCCGACATAGGCGTTGCCATGGGAATAACCGGAACGGAAGTGACAAAAGAAGCCTCGGGCATGGTTTTAACAGATGACAACTTCGCATCAATTGTTAAGGCTGTTAAAGAAGGACGCGAAATCTACGATAATATAAAGAAATATCTAACCTACTTGTTGCGCTGCAACATCATGGAAATCCTCGTAATATTTATAGTAATGATAAGTGTCCCATACTTGGCGGGTTCAGCCTACCAGCCAGGCGGAGATCCGAAACTTTCTCCAACAGTTGCTTTAACCGCAATACAGCTTTTATGGGTTAATTTGACAACGGATGGTTTACCAGCTTTAGCCTTAGGAATAGACCCAGGCGATCCAGATTTAATGGAAAGGAAGCCTAGAGACCCAAATGAAAGTGTTTTCACAAGAGACGTTAAACTCTATCTGACAGCAATACCGATTCTAATGACTGTGCTGCTTCTTTACGGCTATTTCACGTGCCAACCATGGTTAGACGCGTATCACTTGCTTGAGGCTAGGACGCAGTTGCTTACGGCTATGATCCTAATGGAATTAGCAAATGCCATTTCAGCTCGTTCACTGAGATACACTGTTTTCAAAGTAGGCGTCTTCAAAAACAAGCTCCTTTGGGCAGCAGTTCTTTTCTCGCTAGGTCTTCAATTAATTGTGCTCTACACACCTTTCCTTCAAGCCCTGTTTGGTGTGCATGCGCCAGAACCTATAGACTGGGCAATTGCAATATTATTTACGGCAATAGTCTTCGGTTCATTAGAGCTAGGAAAATATATTGCAAGTAAAAAACGAAAGGCATAACTAGAAAAGCATATATCCTAACCCATTTTTTGTAGGTTTTTCACGATAAAAGAAGGATTGGAAGGTATGAGTGAAAAAATTGCAAATCCAGCACCGCTGGGACTTTTAGCTTTGGAATGACAACGGTTCTCCTAAACTTTGTCGACAACGCCCGCTTGAGCCCAGTTGACGGAATAAATCTTCTTATGGGAATATTCTACGGAGGCTAAGCACAAATTATTGCAAAGGTTGTCCAGTCTCTTCTTTACGGCTACATGGGACATTCCAAGTTGTTTGCCTATTGATGATAGAGCTGTCCTACCATCCTGTTGCAGGATGGAGATTATTTTCTTATCTACATTATCCATTTTGGCTCATCTTAGTTACATATTGTAACAAAAAGTATGTATGTGTTTCTATTCTAAATGACTGTTTTAAACATAGGCTGGATTGGGAGGAGTCCCCACCGCTTTCAAGCTTATTTTGAGGCCTCCCATATATGATGGTGAAGTCTATGAGGGCTATGGAAATGCGAATCAAAGCCGCTTCTACTACCAGGATTAGCATGGCGTCTTTGATCCTCCCAGCCGCGCCCCCTATAATGGTTGAGAGCACTGCCAATAAGGGTTCGGGGAAATCCGGGATCTCGGCTCCCCCCTATGACGGCCTCCACGGCCTTCAACTCTCATAGCGGCTCCTGAAGTCTTTGAACCATATGGGAGAGCTCCTTTAGGCTCTAACCCTTATCTCAGAGGCTATTATGAATAATTAACGGCCAGGGGGCTAGGTGAGATAAGCCTTTCACGCCCAATTCGGCTTCCGGTTATAGCCTGAGAACTGGACGGGGGCGATTTAAGAGTTTACTTTAAACCCTTTGCTGTGGAACCTACTCTAAGGGAGGATGGCGGTGAGACTTATACCCGCCTGAAACCCTCTCGAGGGGTGCTCGTCTCATGAACATTGTCGAGGAGAAGAGGGCTCTGAGGGAGAGGATCTGGAGGCTCCTCGAAGAGGAGGGGATTGCCAGGTTTCCCCTGCCAATCCATGGGAGGATCCCAAACTTTGAGGGAAGTGAGAGGGCCGCATATCTAGCTGGAAGCTTAAGGATGTGGCGGAGTGCAGGGGTGGTATTCGCCAACCCGGATTCGCCTCAGAGGATGGTCAGGGAGCTCGCCTTAAGGGAAGGGAAGACTTTGATAATGGCCACGCCTAGGCTTAGGCAAGGCTTCTTGGAGGTGAAGCCTATCCATGGAATGGGGAGGATTCAATCGACGATCCGAGGGGCATTCAAGTATGGTAGAAGGATCGATGAACCCGTTAAACCAGACCTAGTGGTGACGGGATGCGTGGCCGTCGACCGATATGGATGGAGACTAGGTAAAGGAGGCGGCTACGGGGACAGGGAGATCAATGCGATCCTCCAGAAGTTTGGGAGGACACCCATCTTGACGACTGTCCACGAACTCCAGATCGTACCAGTAGTCCCCCACGAAGAATACGATACCAAAGTAGATTATATAGTCACCCCTGCCAGGATAATTAAATGCGGGGATACACCGTGAAACCCCCCTCATCCATGTATTATCCGAACCCTCTCATCTGAAGAGGCGATTTACAGAATTCTCAGATAGATATCCGGCTGTAACCGTTTTATAGTGGATGCTCAGCCTTGAAGGTTTAAGAGGATCCTGATGGAGGTCCAGTATCCCTTGATGTTGCCGACCGGATGCGCCCATGATTGTGGGGGTAAATGCCTCCTCTACATGGAGGCTGAAGGTAATAGGATCGTTTCCATAAGGGATGGGAGACTCATAAATCCGACGGCTAAAAATCTAGGGTTAAGGGCATGTGGTCGAGGCCTCTCATATGACAAGAGGCTTCATCATCCTGAAAGGATCATCAAGCCTTTGGTTAGGGTGGGCGTGAGGGGCTCAACGAGCTTTAAGCCGATTCCATGGGATAGAGCTGTAGAGCTGGCTGCTTCAAAGCTTGAATGGGTTAAGGATGAATATGGATGCGAGTCTATCCTGAATATGGGGGGCAGCGGCTCATATCCGGCTGTGCTCCATGATACGCGGAGGCTTACAAGCCGCTTCCTCAACATGCTAGGTGGATGTATTGAACTCCAGGGCAGCTACAGCTATGAGGCCGCTAAAGCCGCCTCGATATACACGTATGGAACCGATGCCACGGACCATCCCAGGAGCGACCTGGTAAACTCTAAGCTCATCATCATGTGGGGTTGGAACCCCCTCGAGACCTTCTTCGGATCGGACACCGTAACGTATCTGAGGAAGGCTAAGCGGAGGGGATGCCTGATCCTCTGCATCGACCCTAGGCGTACGCCCTCGGCCAGGTTCGCTGATACATGGATCCCCATAAGGCCTGGAACCGATGTGGCCCTCGCCTCAGCCATGGCTTACACGATCATAAGAGAGAAATTATATGATCAAGCCTTCATTGAGAGGCATGTAACGGGCTTCAAGGAATACTCTCAGTATATCCTTGGATTCGAAGACGGCCAGCCTAAGACGGCCGAGTGGGCCTCGGGGATCACAGGCGTATCGCCGTCCATCATAGTCGAGCTGGCGAGGAACTACGCTGGGAGGAAGCCGGCCGCCATCATACCTGGGTGGGGTCCCCAGAGAACAGCCTACGGTGAACAGTTCGTTAGGGCCACCTCAGCCCTCGCCTCGATAACGGGTAACATAGGCGTAGCCGGGGGGAACCCCGCCGGCGCAGGGATAGGCCGGGGACCAACCCGCGGCGATGTCTCGCTGCCCACAGGAGAGAACCCCGTCGGGTTAAGGATCCCCCTATATCTATGGATAGAGCTTATCCTAAAGGGGGTTAAGGGGGGCTATCCATCGGATGTGAAGGCAGTATACGCGGTGGGGAGCAACTATTTAAACCAGCAGGGCAACTCCAATAAGGCAGCCCGAAGCCTTAAAACACTGGATCTGATGATAGTCCATGAACACTTCCTCACATCGACCGCCAGATATGCCGATATAATATTCCCGGCCGCCATGTACCCTGAACGGAACGATATATTGCTGCCCTGGTCGGGTCAAGGATGCTTCGTAATCTATCAGTCGAAGATAGTGGATCCGCCCGAGGCCGAGACGGACCTTGAAATATTCACGCGGCTCGCAGAGAAGCTTGGATTCGCGGAGGAATATAACCCTTATACCGAGGAGGAGTGGCTTCGATGGTTCGCCGAGAAACTTGGGATAAGAGACTACGAGGAGTTCAAGAGGGAAGGCATATATAGGCTAGAGGAGAGGGAGGACATACCCTTCAAACGGCAGGTCATCTATGGAGAGCCCTTCCCAACCCCAAGCGGGAAGATAGAGCTATACTCTAAAAGGCTCGCCGAGCTAAACGACCCTGAGATCCCTCCGATACCAAAATATCTGCCATCCTGGGAGGGCGTGGAGGACCCCCTGAGAGATAAATATCCAATACAGCTTATAACCCCTAAGAACATTCAGAGGATACATTCAAGCATACCTGGAGCCTCAACGACGGAGAAGGGATTAAACAGGATATGGATAAACCCTAGAGACGCTGAGGAGAGGGGTATCACCCCAGGGGATATCGTAGAGATATTCAATGACAGGGGGATCGTAATAGCCGAAGCTCATGTAACCATGGATATAATCCCGGGCGTAGCCTCCTTAGAGGAGGGCGCATGGTACAACCCCGATGAATCCGGGATAGACATGGGAGGCTGCCCAAACACGCTGACCTCGGATAGGCCTACCCCCCTGGCTAAGGCGGCTACAACCCACACGGCGCTAGTCCAGATAACCCGGCACCGCACCTCTTAAATAACCCCGATAAAACCTTTAATTTAAGGGGCTAGCGGGGGTACCCGAGGCCTTAAAAAGGCGGGAATCAGGCCAAAGGGGCAGGACCACGCAGGGGCGTGGGGCCAAACTTAAGATCCCTGACAGGAGGAAGAAGGCATCCTGTGGCGTAGGCCTTCGTGGGTTCGAATCCCACCCCCCGCACCTTTCGATGAATCCCAGAAAAATCGTGCATTAAGCGAATTGGCGAACTTTGCTTTCTATTTGAAACGAGAAGACTATAGAGAGAGCACTCACCGGTCTACTGTAGCTGCACTGAAAGCCATCGCTAAACTTAGTAACCTCTTGGAGCCGGAACAAGTCAAGGCATATCTTTCAAGGGCACCGATAGGAGAAGGAAGAAAGGAGACCGTAGGGGACTACCTAAAGCGATTCTATGAATTCCTGGACGTAAGGTTCGAGAAGCCGCGGTATAGACGGATAGACAAACTACCTTTCATTCCACTTGAATCTGAGATAGCTGCACTTATCGCTGGAGTGGGTAAGAAGACAGCGGCTTTCTTGCGCTAATCAAAGAAATCGGTACGAGGTCTGGTGAGTCAGGTCGATTGAAGTTGATAGACCTTGACCTTCAAAACCACACTGTAACCATCACGCCTGAAAAGCAGTCGGAGCGAGAAAGTATCAAATCTCCAATCGTTTAGTAGCCATGACGAACACCTTACCAAGGGGGTGGGAGTACAACTTTCATAGCCCTGACGTCGACCCCATTAACTCCCTTGAATGGTTCCGTAGAATCTTCCTGTATAGAAGAAAGAACCTAGCCAAGAAACTCCAGAATCCAAAACTTGAAAAATAACCTTCAAAACTCTCCGGCATTAGCAGGCAACGATGAGTAGCATAAAACCAAAGACATCCTTCACGTCATGAATGTGTTGAGACGCAAAACATTATGGACAGTTTGGTCTACACGCACTTAGTGAACGTCAAGGATGATGAGTATGTTTGCAAGACCGCTAAGCCTGTAGATGAAGCTAAGGCGCTAATTGAATCTGGATTCGAGTAGGTAACCACTATCGAGAATGTGAAACTCTTCCGGAGGAGGAGGTCAAGGCATCATGAGTGAGTCGATTCTGAGGTGGGGAGTGGCGCGGTATTACCGAAAGCAAGGGTACAAGATTAAGATTAGTATGAGATGAATCAGATTAGGACACTCCGAGGTGGACGTAGAAGCGGTCAAAGAGGAGGAGAGAATCGCTATAGAAGTTTAGTCCTAGAGATGGTATTGTTCGTGGCATAGGTCAGATGGCTGCCGCTCCAGTTTACGGCTATGACAAAGCAGTATTGGTCACAACAAGGAAGAATGGAAAGAAGATGGATGCCAAGGTCTTCCAGCACTACGATTTTGGTTTTCTGGACGTTGATAGGTAAGCGAGGGTTCACGGTCTCCTCTAAACAAATTCCTTTTTAGGTTCATCAAAAAACATTTCGTTTCTTTGCATGTATTGATTTGGGGATGAACTCGAAGAACCGAAATCATATTTATCGGCTATAAACACGAAGAGTGGATTAAGGTGGAGGATTAGGTGATTATTGGCGAATGCCCAGCCTCTTCCAAACCTCCCTTTTAACCTTCTCCGGAGCTTATTGCTTGAGATTGATGACTCCACAAATTCTATGATGGTTTTTTCAGCATCCTTTAGAAGCTTACCATATTCCTTAACTGCTTTCTTCAGAACCTTCTCGTCTAAGGGCACTTCAATCCTCCTATGCCCATTCCCAGCGGCATATTGAATGTACATGGCCTCCTCAGGCGAGTCGCATCTTATCTTCTCCCCGCTCACCTGAACATAGTAGCCGTGGAGGTTCGAGCCAGCTTTTACAGCGCCCTCCGGAACTTCCACTACCTTAAAACCCTTCTTAGCCTGCACAAAAACTCGCCTCTCGTTTTTTACTTTAAATTGCGCTGTTACAAAAGTTTACTCTTTTCTCATAAACATGGGTGAAATAATATATTATAGTGCATGCATAATTTAGGATTGATGATGAATATGGATTGGTTTGTTCTCGCGATTCTAGACGCCTTTTTCGCGGCGCTTGTAGCGATTTTTGCAAAGGTGGGGTTACAAAATGTTGACTCAAATGTTGCTACTGCAATTAGAACTATCGTCATGATGATTTTCATAATAGGCTTCGTACTGGCAATTGGTAAGGGCTCTCAACTAACGCAACTAACTAGCAAGGAGATGTTTTTCATAGTGCTTTCCGGGGTAGCTGGCGCCATATCTTGGCTGCTTTATTTTGCTGCTTTAAAATTGGCCGATGCTTCGAAAGTTGCGCCAATAGACAGAGCGAGTGTACTATTCGTGTTGATCTTATCCGCCCTTATCCTAGGCGAGAAAATAACGTTTAAAACCGCAGTGGCAGGGGTGCTCATTTTCATTGGAGTTCTATTGTTTGCGATTTAAAGATTGCACTCCATTGCTTGGATAAGGGATTCGACATAGCTAAAAGTTTGAGGCTAATTTTAAACCTTATATATACGCTACTTTTAAGTGTAATGTTCACAGTTCCAGCTTTAAAATAAATATCGAATCTGCTTGAGCCTTCACGCTTCTCCAACTCATAGTTTCCCTTTAGTAAAGGGAAAGGATGCCACAAATTTAGAACCAACCCCAACAATCGAGGAAATCTATTTTGCTCTCCAATGGAATTATAAATAAGCGCTCGATGCGACTATAACGGTGCTTCTCGAATGAAAGGTTTAGGAAGTGATAGAACTGCATCAGGTAGATCATCTTTCTCGGATACTCGGGGATCCAAACCTTTATCGTATGCATACGAACCAAGTAATTATAAAAATATAATTATTTAGGCTAATGCGGCCAACTCAATGGCCAAGGCCCTCCCCTAAAGGTTCCGATACGTCGAAAGTCCACCGACTTTTCGATTATAAGAGCGGGTTGTAATCCTAGAGCAGCGCATTCAAATAAATGAATCGTAATTATCTATAGCCGTTACTCAAATAGTGTTATTGTCACCTCTTCCCCCTCTTCTATTACGTCCAGGTTTACTGGAAGGATTACGTATCCATCCGCCTCAGCCATGCTCGTTATATCTCCTGACTGCTTGAAAACCGGGTAGGCCTTCCCATCCATCAGCTTAACCGGTAGGAACTGTTCCCTCCCTGAGGCTGAGACGGTCCTCCTAGCCATCTTAGCCTTTATCCCCCTCTCCCATTTCGGGGGTAGCCTAGCCATCTTGCGCACCATCGGAGCTAGGAATATGTACGCGTTGCTTAGGCATGAGGTGGGGTAGCCCGGCATCCCCAGCACGGGTTTTCCTTGGACCAAACCGAATAGCGTCGGCTTTCCAGGCTTTATCTGGACGCCGTGGAAGAGGAGTTCACCGTTATCCTGGACTATCCTCGCTAATAGGTCTCTCTCCCCTACTGAGCTGCCCCCGGAGAAGACTAGGGCATCATGGTCTAGGAACCTTTTGAGGGCTGAACTTAACCCCTCATATGAGTCGGGTACGATAGGGGACCTCGAGGCTAATGCACCGTTCTCCTGGAGGATCGCCGAAAGAGTATAGGAATTTACATCGTATATTTGTCCTCTCCTGGGTTTCGATCCGAGCTCGCAGACCTCCGTGCCGGTGGGGATCACGGCGACGCGGGGCTTCTCGTATACCTTGACTTCCCTCCTGCCCAGGGCGGCTAAGACGCCTATCCTGGCCGGGTTAAGGGCGACGCCGCTCCTCAGGATGGGTTTCCCGCTTTTAATGTCCTCTCCCCTCCGGGCTATGTTGGCTCCAGGATGCACCGCCCTATATATGTGGACACCGTCTTCAGCCTCCTCCGCGTATTCGGCCATAACGACGGCGTCGGCGCCCGGTGGAATAGGGGATCCCGTGGCTATCCGGATACATTCCCCTTTACCCAGCTCTCCCTCGGTTGACTCTCCGGCGTGGAGTATCCCTTTTAGCTTTAAGGTCACAGGCTCCATGGTGGAGGCCCTATAGGTGTCCTCGGCTCTAACGGCGTAGCCGTCCATGGCCGCCCTGTCGAAGGGGGGCACATCCATTTCAGCCACTATATCCTCGGCTAGGACCCGGTTTAGAGCCTCCCCAACCGGTACCACCTCAACCCTCTCCACGGGCTTAACTGAGCCTAAAAGTATCTTTAAGGCCTCCTCCCTCGATATGAGGAGCCTGAAAGGAGATAATCCATTCATCAGGACTAACCCTCCTATCCCATCCATCCATGACATCCAGGGTAATCGGTTATAGATTAACTTGAGCCTCACGGATTCTTTATTCTATAACCGGCCTCCTAGGCAGCGTGAGAGTCTTCATCGCTAGAGTTTTTTGAACGTCTTCTTTAGGGCCTCAGCGGCTGCTAAGGCGGCCATGGAAATCCCCGCTGTGAGGATTATATCCTCCAGCGTCGGCATATCTATCCTGAATGCCTGTCGGACGGCTGGGAAGGCCAGTAGGGCAGCTGTCTGAACCGCGGTGACCGCGACGGCTATGGAGAGGAACCTGTCGGGTTTAACTCTTACTATGCTGTGCCTGAGGGACCTCATGCTGAGGGCTATTGTAAGCTCGAAGGATATGAGGGCTAGGAATATCCTCGTCCGGGCAACGGTCTCCCCCTGGGTTATCGAGGCTGCGAAGAGGCATAGGAGCATTATGCTGAGCACCGCTGAGAATAAGGCCAGATACCTCTTCCCATCCGCTGTGAATATTCCTTCCCTTGGGCTTCTAGGTGGACGTTTCATAATGTCGGGTTCCGGGGAGCTCACGCCTAAGGCTATCGCGGGGAGTCCGTCGGTGGCCAGGTTCACATATAGGATCTGGGCGGGGAGCAGGGGCAGCGGGAACCCTACGAGAACCCCTACGGCTAATACTATGAGCTCTACAAGGTTGCATTGGAGCAGGTATAGGAGATACTTCTTTATATTATCGTATATCCATCTTCCCTTCTCCACCGCCTTAACTATGGTCGCGAAGTTGTCATCGGTTATAACCATGTCGGCGGCTTCCTTGGTCACCTCCGTCCCGGTTATCCCCATCGCCACGCCTATATCCGCCTGTCTCAGGGCGGGGGCATCGTTCACGCCGTCGCCCGTCATGGCAACTACTTCACCCAGCCTCTTCCAAGCCTTGACTATCTTGACCTTGTGCAGGGGAGATACGCGGGCGTAGACGGTGACCTTATCCACTATTCCGGCGAGCTCCTCCTCATTTAAAGCCTCCAATTCAACCCCTGTTAAGGCGATGTCCCCGTCCCGGTATATCCCCATCTCCCTGGCTATGGCTACGGCCGTGGGCTTCTGGTCTCCGGTGATCATGATGGGCTTCATATCGACCTCCCTGCAGATCCTGATCGCCTCCACAGCCTCCTCACGGGGGGGATCCATCATCCCTACCAGGCCTAGGAAAGTTAGATCCCTCTCAGCCTCCCCCTCCCTGAGCTCGAGATCCCTCACCCTCTTATATGCGACGCCTAGAACCCTGAGGGCTTGGTCGGCCATCTCCGAGTTAACCATCAGGATCTCCTTCACCCTATCCCTTGTCAGGGGTTTCTCTCCACCCAAGCTTTCCCGGATCCAAGTGCAGTGTTCGAGCACCGTCTCAGGGGCGCCCTTCATGAATATTATGACGTCGCCGTTCTCCCCCGCCTTATGGATCGTGGTCATCCTCTTCCTCTCCGAGCTGAAGGGTATTTCGCCGATGCGGGGATATCTCTCCTTAAGCTCCTCATGGTCTATGCCGGCCTTAGCCGCCGCAACTATTAGGGCGCCCTCCGTCGGATCCCTCTGGATACGCCATCCCCCATCCCCTTTTAGAAGCCTCGCCTCGTTACATAATGCGATGCCCTCTAAGAGGAGGGTGAGAGCCTCGTCTCCTAGCGGGTTTATCTTCTCGCCGTTGATGAGGAACTCCCCTCTAGGCTCGTATCCAACCCCTGTCACCTCAACAATCCTGCCGTTCACGTAGATCCTCCTCACGGTCATCTCACCCTTAGTCAGGGTTCCAGTCTTATCTGCGCATATCACCGAGGTTGACCCCAGCGTCTCGACGGCGGCCATCCTCCTGACTATGGCGTTGCCTTTAGCCATCTCCCTCATCCCTATGGCTAGGGTTCCGGTGACTATGGCCGGTAGAGCCTCCGGGACGGCTGCCACGGCGAGGGCGATTCCGAAGAGGATCATCTCCACGGCGAACCCCGATCTAACCATTCCATGCCTAATATACTCCTCAGCTATTCCCGCGGCTACGACCGTGATGCAGGCGGCGATCATTATCTCGCTTAGCAGCCGTCCAACATCTTCCATCCGGCGTTCCAGGGGGGTCTTCTCCTTCCTAACCGCCGCCACCTCCCTAGCTATCTTACCGAACTCTGTGTTCATTCCTGTGGCCACTACGACCGCCCTGCCCTTCCCATCAGTGACCGTGGTGCCTGCGAAAAGCATGTTCCTCATATCGGGTATCTGAAGGTCCCCCTCCAGGGTGGAGGCCTCCTTCTGCACGGGAGCCGACTCCCCCGTCAACGGGGCCTCATCTACCTGAAGCCTATAGCCTTCTATAACCCTTGCATCGGCTGGAACCTTGTCTCCAGCCTCTAACACTATTATATCGCCTGGAACTATCTCCCTAACGGGTATCTCCCTCTCCTCCGAGCCCCTGACCACTGAGGCCATGGGGCTGAGCATCCTCTTCAAAGCCTCCACAGCCTTCTCAGCCCGATACTCCTGGATGAAGCCTAGAATTGTAGCCGCTAAGACTATGATTATGATCGCTAGAGCGTCGAGGGCTTCCCCGACCAGGATCGAGAAGGCCGTGGCGGCCAAGAGTATAACTATGAGGATGTTGGCGAACTGCCTAGCGAATATCCTTAAAGGGGACGGCCCCTCCATCTTCTCCAGCTCATTGGGCCCATACTTCCTCAGCCGTTCAACTGCCTCCTCATCCGTCAAGCCTTCCACGCGCGAATTGAGCCTCTCCAAAACCTCATCGACGCTCAAACTATGCCATGAAGCCATTCAAAGCCTACCCCACAGGTTAAATCATCTCCTCGGAATATTCCCATCAAAGTTCACGGCATTTACCTACTTTTGACTCCGTTTATTCCCCTCGCATATAGTTTCCACGCCGCGCCATATAGGCTCTAAATTCATCCTTTTAAATTATTTGAGCCCGATCAGGGATCCCGGATGGCTTATATATCGAGGCGTTCGTATCTCCCTGAGCCATCGGCTAATGAAGCATCTCCCACCGGTATAACTTCCAAGGCCTTATAAACTGGATTGCTGAGACGAAGCTACGCTAAAGCCCCCTAGCTAGCATACTGAAGGATCTGGATGAGCCTGGATTTAAAGGATTATCTTCAGGAGAAGCCTAAACTTCACGGGAGGTTTACGAAGCTAAAACTTATTAGGGAGAGGCCTCACCTTGGATCCGAGGTCTTTACATGCCTATTAGTGTGGGAGATGAAGTATCGGTCCATTATACTGTGAAGCTTGACACGGGAGAAGTTATAGAGACCACCCGCGGCGGGGAACCCCAATCGTTCAGGATAGGCTCCCGGGAGCTTCTGCCCAGCCTAGAGGAGGCGATGATGGGGCTGGAGAAGGGGGATAGGAGGGAGGTGGTCGTCCCCCCTAGCAAAGGCTTCGGGGAATGGAGGGAGGATCTCCTCCAGGAAGTCCCGGAATCCATCTTTGAGGATAAGCCTCCTAAACTAGGAAGCATCGTAGAGCTCAGATCCAGGGATGGGAAGAGGCTCCTAGCCGTCGTCCACGAGGTAAAGGAGGACTCGGTGATCCTAGATCTCAACCATCCCCTGGCAGGACAAACCCTGATATTCGACATTGAGATCATGGAGATCCGTAAGCCCAGCGTAGAAGCCCCTGATGAACAAAGGATGGATAACCGGGAAGAAAGGCGGTGTTAGGCGAAGCTATAATTGGGTAAACGTAAAGTTCTCAGCGAATCCGAGATAGATAGGCTGGTCCTCCCAGCGAAGGATCAGCTCCTAGGCCGTGTAACCCAGCTCCTAGGCTACGACAGGTTCAGGGTTAAATGCGCCGACGGGATCGAGAGAATATGCCGTGTAAGGGGTAAGATGAAACGCCGGACATGGATCAAGAACGGAGACTACGTCCTAGTGGCTCCATGGGACTTCCAGGACAATAGAGGGGACATCCTATGGAGATACAGGGATAACCAGATACATCTACTTGAAGACAGGGGACTAATAGTGGAATCCCTAAGGATCTAACCCCGACTATTAATTTATTTATAGGCATCCCATCACATCTGTGAGGGCTGACCGGGTATGTGCGCTATGTTGAATAGGGTTGAAGCGTTGGAGCTTTTGAAGTTAAGGGTTCCGAAGAGGAACTGGTTCTATCACATGCTCGCGGTTGAAGCTGTGATGAAGGGGATAGCAGCCTATCTCGGGGAGGATGAGGAGGAGTGGGGTCTCCTGGGCCTGCTTCACGACGTGGATTTCAGCGATACCGAGGCTACCCCTGAGAGGCACGGCCTCGAGGCTGAGAAGATACTCAAAGGTAAGGTTCCCGAGGATCTGATAAGGGCTATAAAAGCCCATAACTTCACGTATACAGGGGTTGAACCTGTAACCAAAATGGAGAAGGCCCTGATAGCGGCCGACGCCGTCTCAGGCCTGATAATAGCCACTGCCCTAGTAATGCCCTCGAGGAAACTCTCAGAAGTAACCGTTAAGACCTTGGAGAAGAAGCTTAAACAGAAGGACTTCGCGAAGGGCGTAGACAGGGAAAGGATAAGGCTCCATGAGGAGCTCGGGATCCCAAGGGAGAAGTTCTTGGAAATAGCTTTAAACAGCCTGAAGGGTATAGAAGAATCCATAGGCCTCTAAAACCTAGACGGTCTACGTCACCCATGAAGACTCTCCCCTCTATTTTCCTTAGGGTGGCGGGAAGAGCTTTATAAGGGATGGTAGCGGGGGGACGATTCGAACGTCCGATCTCAGGGTCTCCCAGGGCCTTATGAGCCCTGCGGGTTAACCTGGCTACCCCACCCCGCTGACTTTAGATTTGAGAACTCCCCCTGTCCTTTACCAGGTTAGACTTGAGACCTCTCCCCGATATAAATATTATTTTTCATCTGCGTCCTCGGAAGATTCCGCTCCTAGCCTTTCACCGGGCAATCGCCTATGAGCCGTTTTATCGCCTCCATCACTTGAAACCTCAACGTGGGTAGCTCCTCCCCTGGGTTTCAATAGGGGTTGATGAGGGGCTTCCATTTTCAACCTTAGGGCCGACATTTTAACCTTGAGGCCGCCAATATATTTTTATCCTCAGCCTAGTTTATAGCCTCTATTCGCTACCGGCTTAGGAACCTTTTTATCTCCTCCTCCGCGTCGTCTGCCTTTATGAATATAGGGACGTTCTCCATGCCTGTGGCCACGTAGCTGGATAGCAGCCATTCCCCTGGGGCGAACTCGAGCGTCTTCTCTAATATGCCCTGGTCTATGGTAAAGGTGCTGCTTACAAGGTTTCTATCGTAGGGTCTTGGAAGCGGCCCTATAAAATATGTGTGGAGCTGCTGCAGGGCGTTGGTGTTGAGGTATGCTATCCTCTGAGTGGCTATGCAGCCGCCTAACCCGTATTTCCTACCCTGTCTCAGGAGGATTTCCACCTTCTCGGTGGACTCCTTCTCGACCCCCCTAGCCTTATCATAGGCTGGGATGAACTCCTGAGCCTCGTCGAAGACGAATAGAATCGAAGGGTCGACCCTGAACTCCCTCTTCCTATCCATTAAAGTCTGATATGTAAGCTTGACCGCTAATGACTTAATCAGGTTCGGGTCGGCGATCGAGAGGCATAGCAGCCTATCCTCCCCACGGATAAGCCTCACTAGATCGTTAATCGTGTAGCCTTCTTCGCCGGGTCCTCCCCCGGCTTGATCTCGGGTCTTCCCGAACAGCTCCAGGAGGGTTAGCCTCGTGGTGGCCCAGCCGTAAAGGTTGCTCTTATCGCTCACCCTGAACTTCTCCACAGCCCTCTTAGCCGTCCTATCCAATTGATGTATGAAATCCTCGTCGACCGAATCTATCTTTTGAGCCCCAATACTCCTCATATGGGAGAGGATGAACCCGTGAACCTCGTCTATGGCGTTCACGTAGTTGGGCTTCATGATATTATCGTTCCTGAGATTCTCCACTTCCATGAGGATCTCCTCGTAGGTTGGGGCTGCCTCCATGGATTCCATGTAGCAGCCTATCCTATTGAGGTCCATGATACGCTGGAAGACAGCCTCAGCCCTCTCATCCCCCTCGAACATCCTCGGTTTAACGACTATCCTGTAGAGCTGCTCCGCCTCGGCTATAGGGGTCTCCAAGACTATCCTTGAAGCTATCGATTCATCCGCGAATACATCTTGGAGGAGGAAGGGATACTCCATGGAGCTGTCGAATATAACTATCCTGGCATCCCTGGAATGATATATTATCCTCCTGAGGATATTCGATAGGAGGTTGGATTTGCCGCAGCCTGTGAAGCCGAATATGCCGAAGTGATATCTTATCAGCCTATCATAGTCCACGTATATGGGGATCCGCTCCTCAACGCTCTCAAACATTTTTATGACGCCAAGTCTGGGATCTCTCCTAGCCTCAGGGCTGGTGTCGATCCTCTCCCATGGCAGGTTCATCCGCTCAAGAATGCTCTTATTATACATCTGGTGGACGGTATCCCTGTTGAGGATATAGACCTTCTCCGCTATGATCGGGTAGGTGAACCCCTTAACATAGTTGATCCCCCCATCCTCGCCTATTATGAGGTCGTAGTTTAAAGGGATCGCCGATATCCTGATCATCATGGTGGCCTTATCATCGGTCTCCCAGTCCCTCACAGATTCTTGGATTATCTCGAACTGGTAGGGATAGTAGGCTTGATCTGAGAGGCCTCTCAACCCATAGTGTTCAGGGCTTATCCTGGAGGCCTCTAGGAGGGTGAACCTTAATCCCCCGCCCCTCTGAGACTTAAAATTCCTAACCGCGAGGAGCATACCCTCCTCGAGAAGGCCCATTAGATCCCTCTGATACTCCGCCTTGATCTCACACTCATATTTAGCCGATATACCTGTGGCCTCTGAAGGGGTTTCGCTCCTCCTCACGGCCATTACAGAGCTCAGCCTAGCAACGAACTTGCCGTCGAAATCTGTGAAATATCTATCCAACCCATCCTCGATCAATCTTCTCCACATCCTCTCCACGTCTATGACGGGTTCCTTAGCGGCGTGTCCCCTCTTTTCCTATCCAGTTGTGCCTCTAGCATATTCTATCTCAGCCCTCCTCTCCCTGAAGGTATGCATATGGAAGCTGAAGGTTCTAAGCCTCCTATTGTTCAGGAGCCAATGGCTTAAGCCCTCTATCAAACCCTTGATCTTAGCCCTCTGGGCCTTAGCTATCTTATCGGCTATGAACAACGCCTTATTGTGGCCGAAGACCTCCGGGATGCTCCTGCTTCCCATGGAGGCCAGTATTATCATAGCCAGGTTTTGGATCCGGTTCTCCATAGATTTCTCCCGGTATAGGATCGGCTCCACCGGCTCCACGACCCCTCTATATTCATGCCAGAGCCTTATCAGGGCCTTTAAATCGTACTCCGGGTATGCCAATCTATCCATGGGTAGGACGTTGCTCCTGAGCCTGGGATCCCTCCTGGACTCCGCAAGTTGAACATAGCTTTTAACGAACAGCCTCTCAGGTATTATCTTATTCTCTATGGCCCCGCTGACGTATCCGCGCCTATGCTTGACGTCCGGCGTTATGGTCTGGAAAGCTGAATCATACTCTATGAGGCTCCAGGGCACGGGGATCCTCTCATGGTTGAAGAGGCTCACGGCTTGGAGGAGCATCCTATCCGTGGCAGGCAGGTTCCCAGCTATATCCCCTTCGACATCCCAGATGCCGGCCTCGACGCATACGGGTACGACGTGGCTCTTAAAGTCCCTGGCCGTGGTATCCTTCGCTAAGCCTATGAGGAGGACCCTACGCCTCCAGCATTCCTCTATGAGCATGTATAGAGTATAGAGGGAGAGGAGGGATAGATCCAGGGTTGTCAGCCATCTGAACCCACCGGGAGTTTCGATCTTCAGAGGGTTCTCCACATCCTCCTCGAACAATCTATGGGCGATGCTCAGGACGAGCCTCTTAACCCTCATCCAGGCCCCAATATATGCGGGGGCTATACTGTATCGATCTCCATGCTCCTCAATATAGCCTTCCTCAACGGCCTCCCTGACGGCTTTCTCCAATACCTTAAATCTATCATCGGTTTCCAATCCTAACTCTCGGCCTATCTCCTCTAAGCTCAACGGCCTGCCGCAGCGTTGGAGAAGGTATATGACTGCATATCGTATATAGTCTCCCCTGGGGGGTGGGATCCCCAGCCTAGGATTAGCTATGTAATGCCTCCCATAGGCCATCTCGTTCACGTCTAACGGCCTACCATCAACCTCTAAGCCGTGTATCGCGGAGCCCATCCTCCACCGATCCTTATGTGAAGTATCGTACATGAGGCTGGTCTGAGTTCCTGAGAGGCTTCTATCCAGGAGGAGTACCTTCACATCCATATCCTCCACCAGTTTATATGCCAGGTAGAGCTCTGAGAAGGTCATAACCCAGTCCGCGATGCTTGAATTGTCGATCACCCCCTGCTCGGTTAAGGGCTTGGACACCGTGACCCGGCCCGGCTCCTCGAAGGCCTTTATCGACTGATCCACCGCCTCCACCTTATCCAAGTAGAGGGGTATGCAACTTGAAACTCCCTTCCCATGCTCCATAAATCCTGTATCATACCTGATCATAGGCGGGAGATTAGGCTTAAACTCTATGACCCCTGTGGCAGCGTATGCCCCACCCCAGAAGACGGCTAGGCCCGCCACCAGCCTCCTATCCTGGGAGCCGTCTACGGCTGCAAACCTAACCTTTGGAGACCCGAACATCTCCAGGGCGGTCTCATATGCGCGGGCGAGATCGAAGCTAGAAACTATGATCTTGGAGAGGAGGGCATCGTATAACTTTCCAGCGGCTTCAAACCTCTCCATGGCATCCTCCACTTGATCCTCAGCCCCATCCCTGAGAACCCTGCTGATCCTCTTCACATGTAAGCTAAGGGGAGAAGTCAAACTCCAATCCCCCCGTCTTAATCGGATAGGAGTAATCGTATATAAAAGGGGAGCCCGGGGATGAAACTTAAAGGGCGGAGGGATGATTCAACATTCTGCATCGATCTTCCTCTCCTAGAATTTCAGGGGGTACCTTCCATACCTCCTCCCCGTTTCAACCATGGCGTAGCAGTTCTCGAGCCTTACATCTCCATACCAGGAGTTGCTTGAGGAGAGTATATGTCCCCCGCCTGGCGAGGCATTCCTAATCGCGTTCTTTGTCTCCTCCACGATCTCCTCTACGCTTCTGGTCGCCAAATTATCTACGGAGACGTTTCCGTGAAGTATTAGTCTATCTTGGAATTTCTCTTTAACCCAGCCTATGTTTACTCCAGCGCTCGGGTCCAGGGAGTGTACTCCGTCCACATGGGAGGTTTCAACTAGTTCCTCAAGGATGGGTTTGACGTTCCCATCCGTATGCTTTATAAACTTTATCCCGCATCTATGAGCCTCCTCCACATGCTTCCTCATGGCCTCGAATATCCTCAGCCTCCTAAACTCACCGGGTGGGAGCATAGGACCCTTGACGTCGCAGAGGTCTCCGCCCATGACGATCAGGTCGACGCATCCAAGCTCCCCATAGCGTTCTATCAGGCCTAGATTATACTCGGTGACCTTCTCGATGAACTTGACCACTATGGAGGGCTCACGGTGCATCCAATAGACGAACCTAACCGGGGTTAAAGCCTCCCATACATGGGCGAAGGGTTCCCTGATGAATACGCCCAGGGCCTTATCCCCCCCATTTATCTCAGCTAAGTATTTTATTCCATAGTCCCTTCCAGGAGCATGGGGATCCGGGAACCTTTCATCCAGGAAATCCCTTACATCCTCAACGGTTTGGAAGATGCTCCCCACGGGGGTATAGGCTTTAGCCACATCATCATATGAGAATACCCGCCCCATCTGCTCCATAAGCCTCCCATCGGGAAGCTTTTCAAGCCTATAACCGTCCGGCAGGGACTCGTAGGCGTAGAGGATGTCGAATCCGACTTTACGATAGACCTCATATAGGGCATCATAGTACGCTCTCTCCATATCTCTGTCAACCGTAATGGCCGCCTGCAGCGAATGCATGACGTTGAGGGTGCGCCCCAATATCCTCTCCATAACGCTTACATCGACGTCCAGCTCGGTGATGGGCGTCTCATCGGGCTCCTCGAAGTTGATCGCCCTTAGAACCCTCTCCCTACTATTCACTTGGCTTCACCCCTTTTCCACCTGTGAGCTCCAGGGCAACCTTAACCGCTTGGACGGCGTCCCTTCCATATCCTACGCCAAGCTCCTCCGCGAAATCCCTGGTGATAGGCCTCCCCCCTATCATGACTTTAACGTTTAAACCCTTCATCCTAAGGAGATCCACCGTTCTCCTGATGCCTGGTAGGCCTACGGTTAGAAGGCATGAGATGGCCAATATATCGGGTTTAAGCTTCTCAACGTTCTCCACGAACTTTTCGGGTGGGACGTCGACCCCTATATCGATGATGTCGAAGCCGTTCACGGAGAGCATGGTGGAGACGAGGTTCTTCCCTATGTCATGAATGTCGCCCTCGATGGTTCCTATTATGACCTTACCCTTTGATTTAATGGTTGGAATGGGGAGGTGGGGCCTGAGGGCATCCACGAACTCGGTGGCCATGATTCCCGCCATGATGAGGTCGGAGAGGAAGTATTCCCCCTTATCATATCTATCTCCGACGACGTCTAACCCCTCCTTCATGGCTTCGAGGAGTTCGCTGAAGCCTGCCCCCTCCCTGGCCGCCCTCTCCGCAAGCCCCCTCACCTCATCCACTCCCCTAAGGTTTATAAAACAATCCTTAACCTCTCCCAGTATCCCCATCGCATCCACCTAAGCCCAAATCCTCAGCCGCCCCCTTATAGATCATATCGGATTTAAAAAGCTGATAAACGCGCTTCCATCGAGAATTATCCCTCGCACTCCTCCGAAGAGTCCCCGGAACTTTTAATAGGAGCCGGGGCTCCTTGAAGCCCGTTCCCAGGCTGAAGGGGATAAGCCCCTATGGAGTTCGCATACGAGGCAGATCGGAGGTCGCCATTCAGATTTAGGGATCCCAGGATCGCTTCAAAAATCCTGGATTCCATTAAGAGTTTAGGGGTGAAAGCGAGGTATATGCACGTCTGCGGCACCCATCAGGATACCCTCGTCAAATATGGCTTGGAGCCCCTTTTGGCTTCCGCCGGCATAGAGGTTAGAGCCGGCCCCGGCTGCCCCGTATGCGTCACCACAGGGTTAGAGTTCGAGGAGGCCATAGCCCTAGCGGAGGCAGGTAAGACCGTTGCGGCTTTCGGGGATGTAGCTCGAGCCCCAGGTTTCAACAGATCCCTACTGGATGTAAGGGCCGAGGGCTGCAAGGTTAAAATCGTTTATAGTATAAGGGATGCCGTGAGGTTCGCTGAGAAGAATGGTGAACCCGTAGTCTTTATGGCTGTGGGCTTTGAGACCACCGCCCCGAGCACGGCCGCCACCCTAATCCAATCCCCCCCTGAAAACTTCTACGTGCTCTCCTGCCATAGGCTTATACCCCCGGCGGTGAAGGCCCTCCTCGAACTAGGCGAGATAAGGCTTAACGGCCTCATAGAGCCCGGCCACGTAAGCACCATCATAGGATTAGATCCGTACAGGGAGATTTCAACCCGTTATAGGATTCCACAGGTCGTAGCGGGGTTTGAACCCTTAGACCTGCTCATGGCAGCCTACATGCTTTCAAGACAGATAGCCGATGGGAGGTTCGATGTGGAGAACGAGTATGCCCGCACGGTGAAGCCTTATGGAAACATTCGGGCTAGGAAGCTTATGGAGGAGGTCTTCGAACCCTTCGACATCACGTGGAGGGGGTTCCCGGAGATTAAGGGATCAGGATTAAAGCTTAAACCCGAGTTTGAAGGCCACGACGCCAGGACAGCCTTCCAAGATATAATTGAAGACGTCCACGAGAGGTTCCAAGGCGTGGGTGAGCCCCCTGGATGCAGATGCGGTGAGGTCCTCCGTGGAATCCTTGAGCCTAGGGATTGCCCCCTATTCGGCCGGAGATGCACACCTAGAACCCCTGTGGGACCATGCATGGTATCTATAGAGGGCACATGCTACATAAGATACCGGTACGGTGAGGGTTCAGCTTGAACCTCCATAAAGGTTTCGGGGAGGCCTTTAAGGCCTTGACTGAATGGATCAGGGCGGCTGAGAGGCTCGCGATCCTAGCCGTTGGAAACCCTTTCAGGATGGACGATGGAGTGGGCATCCAGATCCTAAAGCTGCTGAAGGCTAAATCGCGGAGGATTAAGATGGTGAACTGCCTCCAGGTTCCAGAGAACCATCTAGGCGAGGTTATAGGCTTCAAACCTGACAAGGTCCTCTTCATCGATGGGGTCGATGCAGGTCTCCCGCCTGGGGAGCTGGTCTTCGCGGAGTTCACGGGAGACGAGAAGATCGGCCCAATAATCTCAACCCACGGCGTGCCCCTCGACGTTTCAGCCAGCTACCTTAAAGCCTCTATAGGGGCATCCGTAGCCCTAATAGGCGTACAGGTATCCTCGATAGAGTTCGGGGAAGGCCTCACCGAAGAAGTTGAGAGGGCTGCGAAATCTATATCTCATACGCTCTCCAAGATCCTCAACGAATCTTTCCGCGGCAAGCTCTAAATATAAAGGTTTAGAGGTAATATAAGGGCTTCAAGTTTGGTTAGAGTCGTAGGCATGGATCCAGGTACGAGGAGCTTCGATATTTGTGGGCTAGAGGATGGCAGGGTCTTCCTCGACGAGACGATACCTACAGTGGAGATGTCTTCCTCCCCAGAGTTGATAGCCTCTAGGATAGAGGAGAATATGCCCATAGACCTCATTGTGGCCCCATCGGGTTACGGTCTACCCTTAATCGCCATCTCGGAGCTGGACGGCCCCCTCCTCTCCCAGGTGGTTTTGGCGAGGAGAGAGGATTTAACCGTGGGCGTACCCGGCTTAACGGTATTGCTTAGAATGTTCAAGGAGAGGGGCTTCAAAGGCTATGTGATACCTGGGGTGATCCACCTCCCCACCGTCCCATGGTACAGGAAAGCGAACAGGATAGACTTGGGTACAGCGGATAAGCTGTGCTGCGCAGCCCTAGGGATCCACGATCAAGCCGAGAAGCTGAATATAGACTACAGGGAGACATCCTTCATACTCGTAGAGCTGGGATACGCCTTCACCGCGGCTCTAGCCGTTAAAGACGGCGCTGTGATAGATGGGCTGGGAGGCACCACAGGGCCGATCGGCTTCCAATCCCTAGGCTCCATGGATGGAGAACTCGCATATCTATTAGACGGTTTCAGTAAGGAGGTATTGTTCACCGGCGGCGCCGCATACCTAGCGGGGAATCCGAGAATCGATCCGGAGGAGTTCGTAGCCTCATCCTCCACGAACGATCGTTTTAGATGGGCCTTAGAAGCCCTCCTTGAGGGAGTTGAGAAGGCCGTAGCAGCGCTTCAGGTATCCGCAGGGAAGGTTAGGGAGATCCTCCTATCCGGAAGGCTCTCCCGTATCCCCAGCTTGGAAATCCTGCTAAAAGAGAGGCTGCAAAAATATGCGCATACCCGGAGAGTTGGAGTCATAGCGCCCATATCCAAGGAGGCGGCTCAAGGGGCGGCCCTGATAGCCGACGGCTTAGCAGGGGGGAGATTCAAAGCCCTTATAGAGGCTATGAAGCTCAGAGAGGCTGAGGGCACGGTGCTCGACCATCTATATATAAAGGGACGGAAGAGGATAATGCTAAGCCCCATCGGACAAGATTAATAGCGACGAACCGCCATAATTCAATCCAAAAGTTTCGCATTAAGCAGGATTATAATCGATTCAAAAGAGGGATTTACAGGATGGAGCTGCCTGAGGTTCAAGGTCAGGCTTCACGCATACCCTTATCTTTGGAGAGAGTTGGCGTCTTAAACGTTAAGATGCCCATAGCCTTCATAGATTTTGAGGGTAAACCCGTGTCGGTTGTGCCCTCATTCGATGCATTCATCGATCTACCAGCAAGTTTGAAGGGTATACATGCCTCTAGAAGCTACGAGGTCATTACGGAGGCTCTGAACATGTATTCCAACAGGCCCTTCAAGTTGGAGGAGGTTTGCCTTGAAGCCTCTAAAGAGTTGCTTAGGAGGCATGAATATGCCAGTAGGTCTGAGGTGAGGGCTAGGGGTGAGGCCGTGATCCCCAAGCTGACCCCTAAGAGCGGGGCGAAGACCTTTGAGACATGCGATATATACGCGTCCGCCACGTCTAGGAGGAGGGGATCCAGGATCCTGGTTGAGGGGAGGAGGCTGGGCGTCGGCGTGACAGGCTTAACCGCCTGTCCATGCGGTAAGGAGCTGGTTAAAAGCCTGGCTTTGAACTCCCTTAGAGCCCATGGAATACCTGAGGAGCAGGCTGATAAGCTGAGCGAGCTGCCGTTGGCAACGCATATGCAGAGGAGCTACGGTCTGATAATGCTCGACTCCCCCCGTCGATTCGATATCGATGCCATGAAGCTTGTGGAGATCATTGAACGGTCCATGAGCTCCCCTACTTATGGCCTCCTCAAGAGGGAGGATGAGGCTGAGGTCATAGTGAGATCCGTGAATAACCCAAGGTTCTCGGAGGATGTAATCAGGTACATGATGATCTACCTTAAAGGGGAATCGGATAAGATACCTGGAGAGGCGACGGCGACGTTCTCCGTTAGAAGCCTCGAGAGCATCCATAAACACGACTTCTACGCGGAGAGATCTATAAAGGTGAAAGATATAGCCATAATAGAACCTTAGGAGCCGCCGCGCCACCGTTATCCATCCCTATAGGCTGGCTTAGATTTGGAATTCAAGGATTGGTGGCCTTGGTACGTCAGGATAGTGGAGGAGTTCGGCTTCGACATGGATAGGGACCGCCTCTCCGCTAAGACCTTAAGCGGCATCCTCGATGGTAGAGCTTTATCTTTGGACGAGTTGAGGAGGAGCTTTAAAGGTGGAAGCTTTATCGTCTTCGGATGCGGCCCATCCCTTCAACGCAACCTGGATGAGGCTTCAAGGCTTAGGCTGCTCTCGAGGTATCTCCCTGTAGCGGCCGACGGCGCAGCTAGCGCCCTCCTCGATTTGGCTTGCAGAGGCCCATACGCCGTGGTATCGGATCTTGACGGGGGATTCCGAGGCCTCCTAGAGGCGGATATGAGGGGGGCGATAATGGTTTTACATGCCCATGGGGACAACCTGGATAAGATTGAAGGGTTAGCCCCTTCGTTTAGGGGCAGGGTGGCGGGCACCACCCAGGCTGAGCCCCTAAGCAACGTATATAATTTCGGGGGCTTCACGGACGGGGACAGGGCCGTATTCATGCTCGAGGAGATGGATGCGCGGCGCATAGTTCTGATGGGCATGGATTTCGGATTTAAAGTGGGACGTTACTCGAAGCCGTGGCTTAAGGAGGAGATGCCGGCCGACGAGCGTAAACTTAGGAAGCTCAGCTTCGCTAAGAGGCTTTTGGAATGGCTGGCCCCTAGGGCTTCATGCGAGATACTCAACGCCACAGGATCCGGTGAACCCATTAAAGGCATACCTAAAGTTGAACTGGGAAACCTCTAATGAGGGAAACGGATAAAACCCAGCCGGAGCTAAAAGGATAAAGCCTGTGGGCTATCCTAGTAGAGGGAGAAGCGGATGAGGAACTATGAATCCGAGGCCGATAAGTATTTTGCGAGGGATCTAACCCAGAGGGAGCGGGCCATATTCGAAGGGGCTATAACCCTAGGCGCATTATATCATCAGTTCATAGGGGTCCCAGTTTCAAGGGACCCCCGGATATTGGAAGCCTTAAAATCCTGTATGGAGGCTTGTATGAGCCTCCAACCTTACAAGGAGAAGGTAGAGGTGAAGATCCGAAGCGATATGATAACTGGGGAGAAGAAGCATCCATTCGACTATGAAACCCTAAAGGGGAAACATCTTGACGTGAAGGTTACATCAAAGTATGGGGGGGCGAGGGCTGTCCTGAGGATGCGATACATACCGGAGTTGGATTACACCCTGATGTACGTGGAGTCCATAACCGAGGAACCATCCGAGTAGGATGAAGTTTGAGGGGGCCTTCTTGAAGGTAGCCCTAATCACCGGTCAGCTTGCCAAGGATATGGTTGAAAGGTTCTCTAGGGATTCCAAGGTTGAATCGGAGGTCATCTCGCTCCCCATCCAGGTCGCTTCCCTGATGAACGCCGCCTATATAGCTGGAAGGCTTAGAGGATACCCATTGGAGGGCTTCGACCTCATCCTAGTGCCCGGCCTGATCAAGGGGGATATAAGGGTTATAGAGGATTCCGTGGGCATCCCTGTCTTCAGGGGCCCCAAGCACGCCGCGGACATCCCCCCGGTCCTAGATAATATTGGACGAATCGAATTATCGAAGGAGGTTCCGGCGTGCGAGCTCCTCTCCCTCGAGTTGAGGATGAGAGCCTCAAAGATCTTCGAGGAGGCCAGCCATAGGAGGGATCTAATCGACAGACCTGGAAACTTTGAGGTTAGAGGCCTCGCCTTAGGCGTGGACTATCCCATGAGGATAGCCGCTGAGATCGTGGATGCCCCCCTCCTATCGGATGAGGAGATCGCTGCCAAGGCGAGGTACTACATGGAATCGGGAGCCGACATAATCGATGTAGGTATGATCGCCGGGGGAGGGAGGGCTGAGGACGCCTATAGGGCTGTAGAGGCAGTTAAAGCCGTGGTGGAAGCCCCCATAAGCATCGACACCTTCGACCCTGAAGAGGTTAAGGCTGCCGTTGAGGCTGGAGTAGACATGGTTCTGAGCGCTTCAAAATCTAATCTTAGAAGGCTTTCATCCATCTTGGACGAACAGGCTCTCGTAGTTGTGCCCGGGGAAGCTTACGTGGAATGGCCTCCGGATGAGAGGGTTAAGCGGCTTGAGAAATTGTTAGCTGAAGCTGAGGAACTCGGCGTCAAGAAGGTCTTAGCCGACCCTGTCCTGGATCCCACTATGAGCCCTGGCTTAACGAGATCCCTCGTGGCTTATCACCTCTTCAGGGAGAGGAATCCGACCACACCCCTCTTCATGGGGATCGGCAACGTAACCGAGATGCTTGACGCGGATAGCGTAGGCGTCAACGCCCTCCTAGCCTGTATGGCTTCGGAGATGAATGTATCCGTGGCCCTCACGACGGAGGTAAGCGATAAGGCCAGGGGCTCCGTGAGAGAGCTTTCAAAGGCGTCGAGGATGGCCTTCACAGCGAAGGTTAGGAGATCCCCACCCAAAGATCTAGGCTTAAACCTCCTAATCCTCAAAGAGGATAGGTTTAGGGATCACCCATACCCTAGGAATCTAGAGGAGCAGGTTAAAGTGGTATGGGCTCCCCAACCTAAGCCGCCTAGGATGGACCCTGTGGGATGCTTCAGAATACTATTAGACCGGGATGAAGGATCGATCTCAGCCATCCACTACCATGGGGGATTGGATAAGCCGCGGCTCATGGTGAAGGGGAAGAGGGCTGAAGATATATACGCGAAACTAGTGGATTTAAACCTCATATCAAGCTTGAGACATGCCTCCTATATAGGATATGAGCTGGCGAAGGCGGAGATGGCCTTGAGGCTGAATAGAAGCTATGTACAGGATGAGGATCTCTTCGCGGGCTCTTATGAACACTCCTAGCGGAGCCATCCAATTACGCTTTTATAGGATACCCATCCAATATATCAACTATTACTCTTAAGAGGGGACCGGGATGAGTAGATATTATCTGAGCGAGGAGATAACGGGAAAGGAAGTCATCGAGGAATCAGAAGCTAAGAAGATAGGCGTCATCAGGGATATGGCTTTCACCCTCGACGGCAAAGTCGCGTTCATCGTCGAAACTCCGGATAAGAAGGGTGAGCTCATGGAGCTCTTCCTCCCCTTCGACAAGATCATCAGGGTGGGAGACGTGGTAATCATCAAATCCATCAAAGACTTGGAGAAACCTACGCAGTAAGCCTATACATAAGCATCGATCAGCCATTACTTACATCAGGTTTATGAGGGCTCCATGAGAATGATGGAACCCACCTTTACACATTATATTATTCCCTTTAGGCTCTAAATCCCAGGCTCTAAGGCTTAAGCCTACTTAGCCTCCGCCGGAAGTCGCAATAATTTCGCTTCCTCTCCTTATACCCCATAGGGGGTTAAGTGCCTATAGATCTCTTTGGTCTACCCGCCCAATGGATGTGGCTTCATATGGTCATCCCGTATCTTCGCTATGGATCCTTCATACACTAATTTCGTTAAGAATCCTCGTCGAGGAAAACAGGCAAAACTGGGATCCGGTAGAGCCTCCACCTGGCCCTCCATTCACAAACCCTTTCGGTCTATTTGGAATCGCTGGGGGTTTCCCCGTTGTTTCTCAAGGATATAATTTAAATCTAGGTTCACATTATATCTTGCATAGTGATTTATGTAGGTGATACGAGATGAGTCGATGGGAGGATTTTCCTGAGTGGTTTAGGCGTAGGTGGAGGCGCTTCCCATTCTTCGGCGGCTGGTTCGAGGATATAGATGAGATGATGGAGGAGATGTTCAGGGAGATCCAGGGCTCCATCCCGAGCGAGCTTGTTAGGGAGGAGAGGCTTCCGGATGGGAGCACTGTGAGGCGCATCGGCCCCATAGTCTATGGTTACTCCATGAGTATCGGTCCAGACGGTAAGCCTGTTATAAGGGAGTTTGGGAACGTTAAACCCTCCGTGAGGCCCACCGCCTTTGGAGCTAGACCCGGCTTAGAGGTTAAAGTGGAGAGGGAGCCCCTGGTAGACACTATAGAGGAGGATGACTCCATAAGGGTGGTGGCTGAGGTTCCAGGAGTGGAGAAGGACGACATAAACTTGGAGTGTACTGAGAGGTCAATTATAATCTCGGTTGACACTGAGAAGCGTAAATACTTTAAAGAGGTGGAGCTTCCAGCCGAGATCGATCCGAGGTCGGCTAAAGCCTCTTATAGGAACGGTGTACTGGAAGTTGAGCTGAAGAAGGCTAAGCCTAGGCCGAAGGGGCAGCGCATCCAGATAGAATAAAAAGGTCCTCTGAGAGAAGCAGCCTATTGGATCAGATTTAGAGGCTAAAGCCCCCATTTTTTATTTTATTCCACCATAAAACTTACCGGTCCATCCCAGACCAAGTTTAGGATTGAGGTGGATCCATTGAGCTTGAAGGGTAGAAAGGTTATAATGCTCGTCGAGGAGGAATATGAGGATCTGGAATTCTGGTATCCAAAGATTAGGCTTATGGAGGAGGGCGCCGAGATAGTTGTCGCAGGCAGGGAGAAAAGGCCTTATCCGAGTAAGCATGGATATGAGGCGGATGTGGATGCTACGCTGTCGGAGGTTGATCCGGCGAGGTACGATGCATTAATAATTCCCGGCGGCGTCAAGTGTCCCGACAGACTTAGGAGGTACAAGGAGGTTTTAGAGCTCGTTAAAGAAATGGATAAAGCTGGTAAGATTATTGCATCCATATGCCATGGCCCTTGGGTGCTCATCTCAGCGGGCATCCTGAAGGGAAGGAGGGCCACCTCATATTTTTCTATACGCGACGACATGGTTAACGCGGGCGCAGCCTATGTGGATGATCCAGTTGTAGTGGATGGAAACCTCGTAACATCCCGTGGACCATGGGATCTACCGGACTTCTGTAGGGCGATAATTCAACTCTTGAGGGTATAGATGCTGAAATCCATTTAAACCATCTAGTGTCAAATCAAGCCTTTTCAGGGCTTCATTCGGGGCATAATCCCTCCTCTCCGTGGAAGTCCTAAGAAGATTCCGAGACGTTTATATGCCAGAGAAATGCGCCGTCGAAAGGATATTTACCGGTTACAGCCTTCTAATCCAGCAATCTGCGTAGAGGCCGCCGCGAATCCCTAAAGTTTATGCTTTTATCGTCTGGAGGATCACCGTGGCGCAAGTATTGAAACTCGTTAATTTAGTGATGTATAGAGCTTATTTTTTAATGTTCCAGTGTAAATTTTGGGGATTTCCACAGGTTTGGTAGCCCGGGGGAGATTCGAACTCCCGTCAGCAGGGTTCTTCTCCATTTAGGGATCCAGAGCCATCCAGGGGCTTTCTAGGCCCTTGCTATGCTTGGCCTCTACACTCGGCGGGGTTTTTAAGCCCCTCCACCGGGCTGAAGGCCTACCCCGGGCCATTTAATCCTCTTCTTCATCCATGTTTTAAAGATTTCGGGATCCCCTACAAGGGGTCGATAAAACTCGGCGGCTATGCATCATCGCTCCCTCTTCTATGCCTATGCTTCTTCGAGGTTTGCCGTTTTCAGATTTGGCTTCCCTCTTCTCTTTTCGATGTCGTAACCCATGAGGATAGAAACGCTTATATATTACTAGTTGACAGGTATATAAGGCTTGGCGTAAAACTGTTTTTACGCTCACAAGCCCCTGTTAGGGTTACCCCTAATTGGTGATGGCGGATCAGAGTGGGGGAATGAATATGATGACCAAGAGGAAATTGGTTAGGAAGATATATAATTGCCCTGAGTGCGGCAGCGGCAACCTCGTCGAGGATTACGATCAGGGGGAGATCATATGCCAGAACTGCGGCCTAGTCATCTCGGAGCATATCCTGAGCACAGCCCCTGAATGGAGGGCTTTCACCAAGGAGGAACATGAGGAGAGGGGTAGAACCGGTATACCCCTCTCGTTCTCCATTCACGATAAAGGTTTATCCACCGTGATCGAGAGGGTGGGCAAGGACGCTTACGGTAAATCGTTATCAGCGGATAAGAGGCTTGAAATGCTCAGGCTTAGGAAGTGGCATATCCGGGCGAGGGTTCACTCCTCCATCGATAGAAACCTGACCCAGGCGATGGCTGAACTCGACAGGGTTTCAGACAAGATTCATATACCAGCCCAAACGAAGGAGAGGGCGGCCGTCATATACCGTAAGGCCTTAGACACCGGCCTGGTAAGGGGCAGGTCCATAGCGGCGATAGCGGCAGCCTCCCTATACGCCGCATGCAGGTCCACGGAAACCCCTAGGACTTTGAAGGAGCTAGCCGAGGCTAGCGGCCTTAAAAAGAAGGATATAGCCCGATGCTACAGGCTCCTCCTTAAAGAGCTGAACATAAAGATGCCCATTGAGGATCCCGTGAAATGCATCTCCAAGATAGCCTCTAGGATAGGGGCCTCCGCAAGGACCCAGATGAAAGCCTTGGAGATCCTGAGGGAGGCGAAGGCGAAGGGGATAGCTGCAGGGAAGGATCCAATGGGCCTGGCCGCCGCAGCCCTCTACGTGGCATGCGTATATGAGGGGGAGAAAAGGACGCAGAAGGAGATAGCTGAGGTCGCGAACGTAACAGAGGTAACTGTGAGGAACCGATATAAGAACCTGAAGGAAGCCTTGAATCTTAAAGCCTGAAACCATCGAACAATTTAAATATGGATGAAGTCATAGTATATGGCTGGATAAACTATAAGGGAGATATTGATCCGTATAATGGCATCTAAGGAATCCCCTAGCACAGGCGGGTTGAGGATCCCTAAGCTCTATCTCCCATTCCCTTATCCCTCAATATGAGGTGGTATACGTAGTGGCCGATATATGTCCCATATGCGGCCTACCCACAGACCTATGCGTCTGCGGAACCATAAGTATGGAGCAGCAATCGATAAAAGTGAAGCTTGAGATGAGGAAATGGGGGAAACCGGCAACCGTTATCGAGGGAATAGACTCCAAGGCCGTCAACATCAATAGACTGGCTACAAAGTTTAAATCCATCCTGGCATGCGGCGGGACGGCTAAGAACAACACCATCATACTCCAGGGAGACCATAGAGACCGCGTAAAACAACTCCTCATAGAGGAGGGCTTCCCCGAAGCCAACATAGAACTCCACTAAAACCTCTAAACAGGATTATAGATATCCCGAGAGGATCATGGGATAGGGATGAGGGAGAGTTGGTCAAAGGCTTACTGAAAGCTCTAAAACGGAGGGGGAGGGACCTCCTGACTATATGCCCTAGATGTGGCAGCCCAACGATCGATCAGTTGAACCCACTAGGAGGATGGCTTACACCACCGATATACGTCTGCAAGAAATGTGGTTATACCGGCCCCATACTCCTAGAGGTGGATAAAGTATCTGATGCCGAGGTAGGCGAACAAGAAGGCGAGAACCCTTAATGGGCTATCCGGATCCCCCGGGGCTCCATGAATTCATCCGATCTTTGAACCACATACATGGCAATAGACGGCTTTCACGCTAACTTCCGATCCACATTTGCTACATCTCTTTCTAGCAGCCTGTATCACAGTTCCATCTGGAAAATATTGAACTCCCCTATTACCATCATATACGTTGGGGTTTGAGACCCTTCCCAGCCGGTATGGGTTACGGTAAGGATTACTCGAAAGCTGGGGTGAGTATGCGTCCCTAGGGAACCTCCCGGTCTTGAGGAATAGGTTTAACTCCCAGTTAGCCCTTGCCAATCTTTCCCTTAACCCCATATCCGTCATCTCCTCTTAAAGGTCGGGAATAGAAATATGATATGGGAGTTATGAACCGCAATGAGTAAATTTCTAAGTATAGATGAACCTGGAAATAGGCATCTTCCCTTTAAAGCAGGCGGTCTAAGAAATGTTTCACCGATCTACCTTAATGTCTAGAGACGGGGTATTATCGATTGAGAAAAATAGTTGAGGTTAAAGAAGAGGGGCTTTCAATTTAAGGCTTCGCTTTCACCACCATACCTTCTCTAAAGGCTTCTTAATTATTAATGGCTTCAGGAATTGTATACATTTCTCGCAGCCGTCTTCCCGGCTCATCACGGGGTCTTCATGCTCATAGCTGAGGACATAGTCGTATCCGACTTCTACGAGGGCGGTTATAACCCTTCTCCATTCCACGCTGCCCCATCCCGGAACCCTGAAACGGAATCCCCTGTCGGGGCGCCTCCAAGGCCCGGTGGATAGTACTCCCGACCTCTTCACCTCGTCTGCTTGAACCTCCCCGTCCTTGGCGTGGCAATGGTATATCCTCTCCCCGAGACGTTTGATGAAGACGACGGGGTCTATCCCCTGCCATACCAGGTGGCTTGGATCGAAGTTGAAACCGAACTCCCTCCGTCCACCTAGGGCCTTAATGGCCCTCTCAGCCGTCTCGATGTTATAGGCATGCTCTTGGGGGTGGACCTCATGAGCGAACTTAACCCCGTGATCCGCGAATAAGTCCAGTATCTCCCCCCACCTCTCGCCTAGGGTTTTGAAGCCCTCCTCGTATATCTCCTCGTAGGCCGGAGGGAAGATGTACCAAGCGCCCCAGCAGGGTGAACCTAGGAAGCCGTTCACGACAGGTACATCCAGAGCTGCGGCCGCTTCAACCGTAAGCTTCATCCTCTCAACGCCGTACTTAACCTTCTCCTCAGGCGTCCCCTTATACCAGGCGTCTGTAGACCTATCGTGGGGTCCTAGGACAAGCTGGCCCTCGAGATGGTTGCTTAAAGCCGAGATCGTAAGCCCATACTTCTCTACATGCCTCTTATATTCGGTGGCTTTCCCCTTCACAACCTCCTCTATGTTCAGGTGGTGGCTTCCCTTCCAAGCGGCGAGCTCAACCGCCTCGTAGCCCAGCTCAGCCACGTATTTCAATACATCATCTAAAGGTCTATCGTCGTAGAGCACGGTAAAGATACCCACCTTCAAACCAATCTTCCCCCATTCATCTCCTCCATTCCCATCGTTAAAGTATATAGTATTTTAATGCGCTTTAAAATTTACGGAATAATGCGCAGCCTGTAATGTGAATAAGGGCTCGGTGAGACATTAAGTAATAGTAAAAAAGTTGAGAGGGGGTTTAGGAGCTCACCATATTTCATCCTTCTATCCTGTATATCCTGCTGCCTTGGCGTATGGCGAGGCTGCAGCCCAGCCCTTGATTATCTCGTCATGTCGGGCGGCCAGCGAATCTAGGGCGGCCTTAACGTCGCTGACCCCTCCGGCGTAGATCAGGTTGAGCGTTTCGCCCTCGGTGAGCATCAACTCGTTGTATACTGGTACGTTCCAGAAGTCCTTCTGTATCCCTATGGTATCCTTCACGGCCCTGTTCCAAGGCGCGGCCTTTACGAACCTGTCGGTGTTGAGGATGTGGAGCGCGGCTACACCTCCACCTCCATCGGACCACTTCCACTGCTGCTCGTCCTCGAACCAGTATATGAAGAAGGCCAAGGCCTCCTCCTTATACTTGGAGTAAGAGCTCACGCACATGGGTTGGCCGACCAGCTGCGTGATCTTATAATACTTCCCGTCGGCGTAGGGTCCATGATCCCTGACCATTCCAGGCCATACGGTGCACTCGGCGACATCAGCCACCTTTGACTTCGAGGGATCCCATATCGGCCCTATGAATCCCACCGCATTAATAGACATGGCCACCCTGCCTTGAGCCATAGCTGTCACTGCCTCGTCGAACCAGTAGCTCTCAGACCCGGGCGGCTCGAAGGGCCTGAGCGAAGCATACCACTCAGCCGCCTCAACGGCCAATTCGCTGTTTATATATCCTGTTGCTTTGAATTCCGGCGGTCCAGACCAGATATCGCCGCCCATGTCCCAAAGGTACGCGTGGAATTGATACGCACTGGAGTCATACTTCGCATTCCAGGTGGTGCATCCGTAGAAGTCCTCGGCTAATACTTGGCCGGCCAATTTTTCGCCTGCCTTTCTAGTGAAGAACTCGGCGAAGTCCTTGAAGTGGATCCACGTCACCCAGTTCAACCAGTCATCGTAGGTCTGCGGAAGATCATAGCCATACTTCGCCTTAAACGCAGCCCTCTCGTCGGGGTGCCTGAAAAGGTCAGCCCTCCATACGAGGCCCATAACGTCGGCCTCATGGGGCAGCCCCCAATAGTTGACCTTGTCCATCTGCAGGTCGCCGGCGGCGAACTTCCCTTCGTCGAAGTCCCATACAGGATAGGTGCAGAAGTACTTGACCAGCCTGGGCGGGAAGTCAAACATGTTTATATCCTTGCCGTGGTGCTCTTTGATCCAGTCGTTGAGCTTTATGATGTGGCCTCCTTCAGCGAACTCCCCCACGAACTGGCTGTCCGAGATCAACAGGTCGAAGTCGCTTCCCTTGGCGGCGAATACCGTGGCGAGCCTGTCATGGTAGGTGCCCCAAGGGTTCAGGTCCATCTTCACAGTGACCGGGTATCCCAGGCGCTTCTGGGACCACTCCGTAAAACCCTTAGCTATCTCCCCCGTTAGGGAGCCAGGCAGCCACTCAGGGCTTGTGAAGACGAGGGTTACCGGGCCCTTTTTCTTGGGCATCGTGAAGTACCATGCGCCTACTATCGCGGCGATCACGATTATGATGACGATCACTGCTGCTTGGAGTTTTGTTATGGCGGATCTGCTGGTTAGGGTGGAGAGGAATCTTCTACCCATCTTCCATCTCTCCAGGATTTTCCTCCGGTAAATATATTGTTCAATTCCCGTTTTTAAGACTTTCGGTAAATCTATAATTTTATAAACATAAACTGCGGGGAATGAACCAAAAATTAAATGATTGGTCTCTTTGAAATTTTAATTAATAGTAGAAAATCTTATATCCTAACGCGTATAATACCGGACGGGGCAAGTCTATAAGACAGACATTAATGGGGTTACAGGTGTGAAAGAGAGAAACCTCAAATGGATGCTGATATTGCCCTCCGTCGTAATACTTTTATTCCTAGTCTTCTACCCGCTCCTCTGGTCTCTAGGCCTGAGCTTCTATGAATACTCCACAATGATTATAACCCCCCCTAAGTATGTGGGCTTACAGAACTACTTTGAGATTCTAAATGACCCCACTATATGGCATAACTTCAAGGTTACAGCGTACTTCCTAGCTATAGCATTACCCCTAGAATTCCTACTGGGTTTCGGGATAGCCCTCCTACTCTACGAGGAGTTTAGAGGCCGCCGCATAGTTCTCACAGTATTGCTGATACCGATGATGCTGGCTCCCATCGCCGTAGGGGTCTTCTACAGGTTCATATACGACTCCACGTTCGGCATATTCACATATATCCTCTCGCAGGTAGGCGTGAAACAGTTCGAGTGGTACACTTATAAATGGGTTATCCCATGCGTGGCTTTAGTCGATGTGTGGCAGTGGACGCCCTTCATGATGCTCATCCTCCTAGCAGGCTTAATGGCTGTACCCCAGTACCTCTATGAGGCTGCGAACATAGACCGGGCGGGCTGGATGATGAAGTTCAGATATATAACCCTCCCTATAATAAAGCCGTTGATTGGTATCGCCGTGCTCTTCAGGACCATGGATATATTAAAGGTATTCGATACAGTATTCATACTCACCGACGGAGGGCCTGGGAATGCCTCAGAGCTGATTTCCTTCAGGATATACAGGGAGGCTTTCCAGTACTTCCACACCGGGAAGGCCTCAGCCCTATCATATATATTCCTAGTCATCATAATAGTCTTAACGAACATTTATCTCAGGTTCCTCACCAGACGCCCCGCTGAAGCTCGAGTCACCCGGGAGGTGTAGGGGAGATGGATCGGAAAACTAAAAGGAAGATAGTTAAAGGTGTGAAATACCTCTTAATCGCTATAGTAACGGCTGTATGGTTCTTCCCCGTGTATTGGCTTATCGCAACTTCCCTGAAGACTAGGCTTGAGATGTTCGCTATTCCTCCTAAATGGGTCTTCAACCCTGTCTTGGATAATTTCATAGATGTCTTCTGGGAGCGTAGATATGGTTTAACCCCGGGACCCACGGAGTTTCCAAAGTTCCTCTTTAACAGCTTCTTCATCTCCCTTTGCAGCATAGGCCTAGTTATACTCATAGGAACCCTAGCGGCCTATAGCTTCTCAAGGTTCGAGCTGAGAGGGAAGAATACATGGCTATTCTTTATATTATCGACCCGGATGCTTCCCCCTATAGCAGTGGTCATCCCAATATACCTTATGTATCAGAGATTAGGCCTACTCAACAATTATATCGGTTTGATCGCCCTGTACATAATGTTTAATATGGCTTTCGCCGTTTGGATGATGAAGGGTTTCTTCGATGAGATACCTAGGGAATTAGACGAGGCTGCCATGGTGGACGGATACTCCCGTATGGGGGCTTTCAGGAAGGCGGTTCTGCCACAGGCCCTCACGGGTATAGCGGCCACGGCCGTCTTCTGCCTGATCATGGCTTGGAACGAGTTCCTGTTCGCCTACATCCTATCCGGGTTCGACACTAGGACGGTACCTGTGGCCCTGGCGAGGATCAGGGGCGAATCCGGCATAAACTGGGGAACCATAACGGCTACAGAGGTCATCTACATAGCTCCTGTGATAATTTTCACGTTCTTCCTCCAGAAATACCTGCTCCGCGGCATAACCTTCGGAACCGTGAAGGGAAGATGATATAGCGGGAAAGCTAAAAAGAAAAGGAGTCAAGTAGAGAGATGGCCGAAGTAAAACTTAGCAAAGTATCGAAGGCGACGGGGGTTCTATGCCCAGTCTTCGATATAGACCTCAAGGCGGCTGATAAGGAGTTCCTCACCCTCCTAGCCCCCAGCGGCTCAGGGAAAAGCACCATCCTCCGCCTAATAGCCGGTTTGGAGGTCCCGGATGAGGGCGAGATATACATAGGGGACGAGCTTGTAAACGATCTAACCCCAGCCGAAAGGGACATAGCCATGGTATTC
>Ga0080004_1165168_pt1 | contig 60018 bp, 57 predicted proteins | sample WasSprMetagenome_FD_69207 | JGI IMG/M metagenome (GOLD analysis project Ga0080004, IMG submission 69207) | Sulfidic aquatic microbial communities from Washburn Spring, Yellowstone National Park, USA - WS (SPADES assembly) (version 2) | ecosystem: Environmental > Aquatic > Thermal springs > Hot...
TTTTAGCTATAAAATTTGCTAAACCAGGAGATACAGTGCTTCTTTCTCCCGCCTGTTCAAGTTTTGATCAATTTAATGATTATAAAGAAAGGGGAGAAGTTTTTAGAAAAATAGTTTTAGAGGTAGCTCCTTTTTATTTTAAAGAAAAGAAAGAGGTGATACTCCATTGAAGTGGCTTATTGTTGCTGGCGGAACAGGAGGGCATATAATCCCTGGAGTGGCTGTTGCTCCAGAATTATTAAAAATGAAAAGAGAAATACCTTAAAAAGTTCTTCTGTATAAACTGGTTTAAATGCCTCCACCAGTTGGGAAGGGAACTCTTCCTTTGCCGATACAAATATACGTAGAATTGAATGAAATACCTCATCTCGCTTCCCTGAACGAACGAGTTCAAGGATTCGATAGCCCTGACGTTCAAAAGATCTTTTGAGGTCGCTATCTTTTTTAAAGGCAAAACCTTTTTGCTTCAACTTCTCCATCAATTCTGAGGCGTTCCAGCCTGCCACCTGGCGATAAAGTTCCTTAAATTTTTTCTCATCTTCCTTCCCATGAGAATTCTCTTCTGCCCATTGAAGAAGTTCTTGAAACTCCCTAAAAGTTTTTTGCAGTTTATTGTAAACAGATTGAAAGTCCCCAAAATTTTGTTCACCCTTTACTAGTTGAGTTTTAAGTTTTTCCAGTTCATTCTCTAAACTAATTTCTGGTGTATTTGAAGTATTCATACTCTCTCCTCCTTTTCGTTTTTTCTTCTATCAACGCATAAAGTTTAAAGATTTGTTCAGCCACACGAGATGGATTAAGACGATTCTTATCAAGATGTAAAATTTGATTAACAAAATTTTTTTCAGAATCTCCGCGTTCACTATACGGTTTAAGCCCAATCCGTAAGAGTCGATAACCTAATTCAAGAAGTCGAGAAAAATCTTGATTAAGAGCAAGATTAAGAATACTGAATTCTCCAATCTGGCTAAGAATCGTTGCGATCCGTCGGTCAGAAAGAAGTTGAATTACCTCATAAGGTAAATTGAAAAACTCAATCTGTCCACCCCTCCGACTGACAACTTCTATATTCATCCCTGTCCAGACACCAAGAGTTACCTGAATCCTTGTGAAATATTCAATCAATGACATAGCTAAGATATTTCTTTTATTACGCATCTCTTCGGCAGACAAGGCACCGAAGACCTCACGAGCAAATTTGTTGAGATAGTACATCACCTGAAATGATGGTGCATTGATGAAAACCTCTGAGCCATCAGAAAGGCGAGTGAAGGCGAGGTGATGATTAAGCAAGACAAAGCTACAAAAATCGCATATATGAAGGCTTTGATCTGGATTAAGATTCCAAAAAGAATTTGGTACTCCTTTTTCGCCAGAAGAAGCTCCTAATTGTTTCAAATGTTCAGAGGTAAAGATATTCTTATATTTGAAGTTAGAATCTCTTAAGCAAAACGAGCATCTATTTTTACTCTCACCTATATCTATTAATGATAATGATTCTAAAAAATCACCCAATTGAAGGATTAGTGCATCTGACTTCTTTGATGCACTAAAGAGATATTTTGTGTTAGCATTAAAAAATCCCCTATACAAAGTGTTGAAAAGTTTTCCCCAAACCTCTTTAATTTTTCCAGATTCACTACTCTCCTGTTTTTCTGTCAATTGTTCCCAACTTTCCAATAACCAATATCGTGCAAGAAGTGGAATTTGGAATTTTTTGCCTTGATCATCTAATATGCAATGCTTTGAAACTGCTGCTGATAAGTCTATTAAAACATTCCCGACTGAATCCAAGGTAGGAACTTTCCCAATTTTTTCTAAAACTCTAAGCAATCCAACTACACCCGCATTATAAAGCCAATTAGAAGGGTAAAGGGTTATAATATTTTTGGAAGAATTTTCACTCATGGATTGTTCCACCACAAACCACTACATCCAAAACCTTGAGAATTTTTTGCTCCAAGCCCACAAGAAAATGCAATTGGAAAAACATCTTCAGGTAGTGACATCTCAAAAATTCCAGACCATCCCTTAATTAATGTGTCTTTGTAATAAACAATATCTTCGTGATTTGCAATTCTAATAGGTCTTATATAACTTTTATCATCAAGAGATATGTTCCTTCCTGTTATAGTCCTGTATTTCCGGCAAAGATTATCAAAAATAAGTTTATTAAACTCTGGTTCAGATGGTGAATAATAGTGAGTATATCTTTTACCATTTTTTTCTTCTGTCCTGTAAACTGTTATTGGTGAAAGAGTTTCAATTAAAACAGAATTTTTATGCTTTGGTGGTGGCTCTATCCAAATACTACCAACATTAAGTATTTGTTCTCCTATTTCAGGAAAGTTTAAAGAAATTTTTCGCTTTTTAATCAAATTATTATAAAGAGATACAACAAATTCATAAATAGGAGAAGCAATAATCCAAGTAATTGGAGTAAAAAAAGTAATAAATCTTTTATTATCTATTTGAGGACTTTTGGAAGAAATAAATCTTGAAAAAGTAAAAAGTTTTAAATTTCTCTCACTTTGTGGATCCTTTGTTCCTCTATTATGCATTCTTTCTGCAAGTTGAGAATCAATATGACGATAAATAATACCTTGAAGAATTTCATTACAATGTCTAACTGGCAAAATTACTTTATCCGATGAACTATCTATTCTAACCCGCATTTGCATTTAAATTCTCCGTATCTTCCTTACGTTTTTGTTTTCATTTCCTAACATCAGTAATCCTTACTAAAACACTTATTATTCGCTTAAATATTTTGCTCCTAATATTATATAAAATTCTATGTTTTTTCTTGCCAAATTTCTATCAAGCCAAAGCCCTGTGAATTCTTAGATCCAAGACCAGCATCAAACGCAAGTTGAAATAATTTTTCTGGAAGTTTTATCTCATAAATTCCATCCCATCCTTTAATAACTGTATCTTTATAAACTACTATTTTTTCATTTCTTGTGCTTACTTTATACGGCTTTATAGAACCATCGGCAACTTCCTCATTAAACCATATCCTTGCTTTTCTTTTGAGATTTTCTATAACAAGTTGTTCAAACTCTTTTTCAAATGGGTTGTAATAATAAGTTTTTTTCTTTCCGTCTTTTGTAATAAGAGTGCTATAAACTGCAATTGGAGAAAGAGTTTTTACTAAAAGTGTTTCGCTATACTTTGGAACACCTTCAACTTCAATTGAAATAACCTCAAGTATTTCTCCTGCAAGATGAAAAATTCCATTTTTCAAAAGATTTGAAGCAAACGATTGAATAAACTCATTATAAGGTGAAGAAATAACTAAATTACAAGTACCATAAAAATGAATCCTTTTATCTTCAAATTTAACCTTACCATCTGGAATAATTCTTGAAAATGTAAAAAATTTTATCTTTCTTCCACTTTTTTTGTCCTCAAAACCTGTGTTATGCAAAAATTGAGAAATCCACTCATCAAGATAAGTATAAATAAATGCTTGAAGATACACATTATAACTAACCGGAAGTATGAGAACATCTTTTGATTTATGCTTAAATTTTATTTTAAGTCTCAAAAAACCTCCTTCAAGATATTATACATTAAAAAATCTCTTTTTTATATTTGGTAAAATGTTATTATGGGAGAAGAAAGAAAGCAGGAAAATGAAACTTTTAAAACTCAACAAAATAATAAAGAAAATAAAAGCAAAATAAAAAAATTTTTAAAGATAGTTTCAATTATTGGAATTGTTTTTGTTTTAATTACGCCATTTATTTTATATTTATCAAAAAACAAAATTAAAAATATTGTAACTGAAAAACTAATTGAAAAATTATCAAAAAAAACTGAAAGAAAAATCTTATACTCAAAAATATCATACTCATTTAATGGATTTGAGATTGATAACCTAGAAATATATGAAAAGAAAAGCAATAAAATCTTTGCAAAAGCAAAAAAACTTATAATAAAAATGGATTTAATAGATACAATTTTAAATAAAAAGGAAATTGAAGTTGATGAAATAATAATTAAAAATGGTGAAATAAACCTAATAAAAAATAAAAATGAATGGAATTTTTCTGATATACTTGATTTGATTCCAAAAGATAGCCGTCCTTTAAGTGAAAGATATTTTGCAAAGATACTTAGATTTGAAAACTTTAATTTTCTTATTAAAGAAAATCTTAACGAGATATTTCTAAAAAACTCAAAAATTTCAATTTTTCATAATTTTAAATCAGAAATATTTGATATTGAGCTTAACGGAGAGACATATCTTTCGCTTATATATGGAAAATTCTTTTTTAATACTGATTTAAAAACAAAAATTCATTTAAAAGAAAAACTTAAAAAAATAAATATTGATGAGTTTAAAATAAAGGACTTTTCATATGGAAATTTTAAATTTGATGAAGGAAACTTAAATGTGATCTTTGATTTTCAATCAAAAAATCTTGACTTAAACTTTTTAATTAAAAATTTCTCAGGCATTAAAAATATGGAAGTAACTTCAAAAGCAGAAAATAAATATAAAAAAATAACTTCAAGGGAAATAAATATAAAAGAACCATTTGATGCAGATATAAAAATAAAATTAAATAAAGAGTATTTTAAAGCAGAACTAATCTCAGATAATATTTCATTTAAAAGTGAAATAGATATTAATGCAAATAAACATATTTTAAACATAAAAACTCAAAAACTCGATATTAAATCAAATTCTGAGTTGAAAAATCCTATTTTGAAAGGTGAAATAAGTGAAGGTATAGAATCTACAATTAGAAACCTTATAATTTCATATGAAAACATAATTTCTGATATAATAAGAGATTTATAAAGGAGGAAAAATGAAAAAAGTAATAATAATTGGTTCAGGACCTGCAGGATATCCAGCAGCATTAAAATTAAAATCACTTGGTGCTGATGTAAAGATTGTTGAAAATTGGACATTTGGTGGAACTTGTCTAAATAGAGGATGTATTCCATCAAAAGCAATTCTTGAAATTGCTCATAGATATCATAACATAGAAGAGATAAAAGATTTTTTTGAAGGAAATTTTGACTTAAAACCATCTTGGGATAGGATAAAGGAGCATAAAAATAAAGTTGTAAATACAATTAGGACTTCACTTGAAAAGTTATTTACAATGAAAAAAATTGAAATTATAAGAGGAACTGCAAAAATTATTTCCCCTAAAAAAATAGAAGTTGAAAATAATGGAGCAAAAACCGAATATGAGTTTGATAATCTAATAATAGCCACTGGAACAAAACCATCATATCCACAACCTTTCGATAAATTTAGAGAGTTTCTTACAGATTCAGATAAAGTTTTTGATCTTGAAAAAAAACCAGAAAGATTAATAATTGTTGGTGCAGGTGTTATAGGAATTGAGATGGCATGCTTTTTTAATTCTATAAAAACAGATGTTTCTGTAATAGATATAATGCCAGATATACTACCTTTTGAAGATCCTTCAATAACAAAAGTTTTAAGACAATCACTTGAAAAAAGAGGTGTTAAGTTCTATCTTAGCAAAAAAACAAAAGAAATAAAAATAAATGGAAACGAAAAAACACTTATATTTAATGATGAAACAGAACTAAAAGCAGATGAAATAATGATTGCAGCAGGGAGAACAACTGATCTTAAAAACTTAAATCTTGAGGCAGCAGGGGTAAAGTATTTAAAATTTATTGAAGTAAACGAGTATATGCAAACATCAAATCCAGATATTTATGCAATTGGAGATGTTAATGGAATATCGCTTCTTGCACACTCAGCAACAAGGCAAGGAGAAATAGCCGCCTTAAATATTATGGGGCATAATGAAAAATTTGATAAAAATATCGTTCCAAATTGTATATACTCATTTCCTGAAGTTGCTTCAGTTGGATTAAGACCAAACGAAGCAAAAGAAAAAAATATCAATATCAAAATAAAAAAAGCATTTTTCCAAGTTTTAGGAAAAGCTGTTGCAACAATGCAAACAGAAGGATTTATACAAATAATAACAGATGAAAATGACACAATAATTGGGGCTCAAATTGTTGGTGGACCTGCAACAGAAATAATACATATACTTTCGCTTGCAGTAAAATTTAAAATGAAAACATCAGAATTAAATTCAATAATATATGCTCATCCAACTATGAGCGAAATTATTATGGAAGCACTCAATAGGTAAAATTTATTTAGTTTTCTTGAAAAAAAATTTTTATAAAATCCCCTTTTTATTTCCTCTTTGATAAAGTGGAATTTATGGGGATTTTAATTTGTTTTTATCTCAAAAAATGATTAAAAAAATTAAGTTGAAATTTCAGTTTCGGATGAAATCTCAAAGAAACCCTTTATTATTAGAGCATATCCTATAACAGAAAGAATTATAGAAAAATGATAATTAAGTGGTAGTAAAAAAGAAGATACTAAAAGCCAGTTACACCCTCTTATTAATAAACTACAATCCAACTTAGAATTTAATTCAACAAAAATCTCTCTTAAAAAATAAAAAGATGTAATGATTAAAAGCATAGGAGCTATAAGAAAAAAACGTGCAGTATATCTGAATAAATTCACAGGATTTATATGAAGATCTTTAAGCAGATTTATGTTTTTTATTATAAAACTTCCAATCATTCCCGGAGTTATAATTCTAAATATATCAGCAAGCAAATAAAAAAAAGAAAACAACAAAAAATTCTTAATTAAGGAAATTCTAAATATTTTAGAATACCTATAAAATGAAATCCAAAGAATCACAATTGAAATTGCATCAATCACAAACTTAAAAATATGAATAGAAAAAGTTTTCTTAACAAAGAAAATTGATATATTTGCAAAAGCAAAGATAAACACCCCCAGAGAAGATAATTTATTTAGATTTGAAATACCTATTTTTTGCTCTTCCATAAACAAAGTTATCAACACTTTTTATTTAAAAAATCTTTTTATTATTGGCTCGGCTTTTTTAAGGTTTTTTTTGAAAATCATAATTCTGACAGAACCCTCAAATCCAGGTGAAAGATATCCAGGGGCTATGGTTCCCATTATTTCATCTCTAAGGAATACTTTTATTCCTGAATTTTCAAGAAGTCCATTAAGCAGTTCTGCTTCGGTTATATTTCCCTCATAAATAGTAATTAATTCCTCATCATCCCGAGACATTTGTCCTCTCCCACACTTTATTTTAACACTTTTTTGAGAATAAAAACAAGATTTTAAAACAATTTATCTGGATTGAAATATTTTTTATAAACTTTTTTAAAATAAAAAAATGAAATAAATCTTCCAATTGTAGATATTCCAAGAATTATTAAAAAAGTTGAAAAACCTTCTAACTTAATCTTATCATAAATTATTCCACCAATAATTGAGCCTAAAAACTGAGCAACCGACATAAAAAATATAAGATAAGATGTATATCTCGTTCTTTCAGATGGTTTTACATACTCATATACAAAAGTATTATAAACTATACCAAAAGCACCCCACATTATTCCTGAAAATATTTCTACCAAGAAAAGTATATAAAAATTCTTAGTAAGCATCCAAAAAAGTGATATAAATGGAATAAAAATCATTCCAAAGCCAAGTATCTTTAAACTTCCATATCTGTCATTTAATTTTCCCCACCATCTTGCACTAAACCACGTTAAAACCTGTCCAAAACTTACAAGAAACATATATCTTATATAATCAAATTTAAGTTCTTTTAAAACATAAACACTAAAATACGGAGCTGCTATATATACTGAAAATAAAAGTATAAAAATTGATTTATAGACCTTCTTTATCTTTTTATCTATTCTAAAATCAAAATAGTTTTCAAGAGATGGTTTTGATGGAATATGAAAATATGTAGGGGGCTCATACATTTTATTTATATAATAAGCAGAACAAAATCTAAAAAAAGAAGCAATGAGAAAAAGAATAAAAAATGTAATATTGCTATCTGGATTTTTCTTTAAAATATAGCCTGCAAGAAAACTTGAAATAAAATAAAAAACACCTACTATTTGTGTTCTTTTTCCAAAAAATACTCCTCTTTTATTTGAGGGAATATATTCCCCCATAAGTGTAAACCAAGGTGCGGGTGCAGTTGATCCAGAATAGTTGTATAAAATGATACTTAAAAGAAAAATATATCTTGAGATAAATTTATAATCTGATGGAATTATACTAGTAAATGAAGCAATTAAAACACTTATCGCTTGAATAAGAACAAAATAATAAATGACCTCCCTACATCTTTTTACTCTCCAGACAAGATACTCAGAAAAAATTTGCGAAAATGAGGAGAGAAGTGGCGGAATAGATCTTAAAATTCCTATGAAAAAATTGTTTGCTCCAAGTTTGAGGGCAAAAGGGACAATATATGGATCAACAAAACCCACCATATTTGCCCAACATACTCCATCAATTATAGAATATCTTATGCTTTTTCTAACTTCTCCTTTCATATTATTATAAATCAAGATTAAGGCAAATTAATCTTCTGAAATAATTTTTATCTCTGAGTTTTCACCGACATTTAAGCTGTGCTTTCGTCCAATAACAACAGCGGATGGTCCTATAAGTGAAACAGTGAGATTTGAATTTTTAATAAAAGCATTCTCATTTATTATTGAGTTTGATATTATGGAAGAAATAACCTCAACACCATCTCCAATGGAAACATAGGGTCCTATTATAGAATTTTCAACTTTTGCTTTCTTAGAAATATAAACCGGATCTATTATAACATTTCCTTTTAAAGAGTATTTATATTTTCTTTTTGAAAGTATGTATTTGTTTGTATTTAGCAATGTTTCAGGCTTTCCACAGTCATACCAGTTATCAATTTTTACAGGTTTTATCTTATAACCTTTCTCAAGCATATGTTTCATTGCATCAGTTAACTGTATCTCGCCTTTAGTTGTTTTTCCACTTATAACTATATAATCAAGAGCATCATAAAGATCTTTTGAATTAGGAAATGAATACACACCTGCTATTGCAAGATTTGTTGGCGGATTTGATGGCTTTTCTATCATATCAACTATAATATCATTTTTAATTTTAACTATTCCAAATCTTTGAGGATCATTAACCTCAACTATCCCGATCTTTGAATATTTTGTATCAAAAAAATCCTTTAAATTTGCCTCTATAATCGTATCACCAAGTATTATAAAAATAGGGCCTTTAACATTATTTTTTGTAAGCCATATCGCATGCCCAAGCCCTTTTTGCTCTTCTTGAATAACATAACTTACATTTATCTTATTTTTATAGTTTCTATCTATGTAATCACGAACCTTATTACCAAGATAACCAGTAACAAAACATATATTTTTTATACCACTTTCAATAACTTTATCTACAATATGACCAAGAATTGGCTTATCACCAACTGTTAAAAGAACCTTTGGATAAGTATATGTGTGCGGCTTTAATCTTGTACCGCTTCCAGCAACAGGAATTACCGCTGTATACATAAAAACTCCTTTATTTCTTTATAAACAATCCTAAAAATAATAATACCAAAATAACAAATGAATAAAAAGAGTATTTTTTATCACCTAATTTATAAAATCCAATTGCAAGAATAATTATTCTCATAATCGGTGTGCTTATAAGAATCACAATAGCAATATCAAGAATAAATTTATGTATCTGGGGATTCTTAAAAAAGTAAGACAAAAATGAAATTACTATAAACAAAATTACACCGTTTCTAAGTGTTTTGCTTATAATTTCATAAAGTTGTTTTTCAGTAAATTTTTTCATTTAAATATATCCCACATCATTTTTAAACTTAAAAAAGTCAAAAGAAAAGAAAAAAACATTGTAATAGTAGATCCCTTTGCTCGATATAAAATCTTCATTCCTATCATACTTCCTATAACAACACCAACTACAAGAAATGAAGCAAGATCTCCTATAACATAATTGTTCTTATAAAGAATAATTACACTTGCACAAGCACTTAATCCTATCATAAAATTGCTTGTTGCTGTTGCTGCTTTAATAGGAACACCACATAAGATATTCATAACAGGAACCTGAATTATCCCCCCACCAAGTCCAAAAAGCCCTGACATAACTCCACCAAAAAATGAAAAGAAAAAAGCAGTTTTTATTTTTTTTGGAACATAAGAAACATTTCTGCCAAGGGAAGGATCAAAGAATGTTGAAATATTTTTATCATCATTATTTGAGGTAATACCTTCTTTATGTTCAGTTTTTTTTGATTTTTTTGCTTTTAAAAACATTGTAAGTGCAACTGGTAAAAGCATAAATGAAAAAAGAAGTTGAAGAATTGATGAATTTGCTTTCATCATAATAAATGTTGAGACAATAGAACCTATAGCCATACTCATCTCAAGAAATATCCCAAGTCGCACATTTGTAAGTCCTTTTTCTACATTTACTGATGCAACAGCACTTGATGTTGCAATTATTGAAATAAGAGAAACTGCTATTGCATATTTTATTGGAATATTAAAAACAAGAACAAAAAAAGGAACTATAAATGCCCCTCCACCTATTCCCATACTTGAGCCAATAATTCCTATAAAAACTCCAAAAATAATTATAAGAAATATATGAGAAATAGTAAGTTCAAGCATTAATAAACTCCCTTATATAAAATGATCCATACTCAAATCCTTGTCTATATAATCGTAGATTTGTAGAGGGATTAAAATCTATAGTTCTCCCTTTAAGTGAAAAAGGCGGTTTTATAAAATAAAGTTTAATTTTATCGTTTATTTTTTTTAAATGATTTTCTATAAGAAGATTATGATGGAAAAGAATTCTTCTTACCTTTTTTTCAAAAAAATCTATAAAATTTATTTTCTCCATTTTAAAATCTTTATCTTCATTACAAACATTTGAAATAACAATAACTCTATCAAGATCTTTAAAAAAAGAAAAATCAATATACTTTTTTCCTATAACACCACCATCAACAAGATGAATAGTTTTATTATCAATTTTTTCTTTTACTGGTGGAAATATAAAAGGAATTGAAGAACTTGCAATAATCATTTTAATAAAATCATCTCTTTTATAATTAGTATAATCAAATTCACTAATAAAAGAAGAAGATGTCTCAACACAATGAGATATGCAATAAAATTTAATATCTTTTTTAAAACCAAGTTTTGGTGAAATATATCTTGAAAGAATTTTATATATTGGTTTATTTGAAAAAAGGGAAAATCCTAAAAGTATTTTTTCAAACTCAGAATATAGCAGTTGAAAAATATTTTTTCTTTTTTCATATTCTGATATACTTATTGGTTTTGAATAAGAAGGTGAAAACCTAAAAATTTTTTTATTATCAATTTTTGACCAAATTTTTTCGGTTTTATCAACAGAATCAAAACAATAAAAAGCACTATTTATTGCACCTATGCTAAAACCACTAATTACATTGACTTCTATTTTATTTTCAATTAAACTCCTTAAAACTCCGCTTTGCCAAGCACCAAGAGCTCCGCCCCCACACAAAAAAAGACCTGTTTTCATATTTTTTTATAATTATTGAAACTTATATCGGTATCATCTGGAAGTGTTAGATCAAAAAAATGTTCCTGAAATCTATGCATAAGTTTCTATCTCCTCTACTATTATTTTACTATTTTTCTTTCCCTTTAATCTCATAAGTTTTTATATAAACCTTTTTATTTTCTTTTTCTGAATAATAAAAACAAATTAAAATTCCACTGTTTCACCCTTGACGTTACGTCGGGGGAATTATAGGATGATTTTTAAATAATTGAAATCTTTTGTATTTATTTAGGAACATAATTTGATCTATCTAATTAAATTTTACAAGTTTATAAAAAATAAAAAAATAATAAAATATAGTTATGGATAATCTTGTTATTAGCGGACTTATATTAATAATAATTGCGGTTCTTGTTTTGCCTTTTTCAGTAAAAAAGGTTGAAGAAGAACTTGAAATCTTTTTATTTATTATGGGGATTTTAGCAGTAAGCATATCAAAAATTTGGTCATTACATCTTGTAATAGAAGCATTAAAAGAGCCAATTCCTATATCAATAACAGTTCTTGCTATGGGATTTATATTTAAATACACAAGGAAAAAAATTGCAAAAATAACAAAGAGTTTAATTAAAAAATTTAAACCTGAATTTGTTGTATTTGCAATAACATTAACTCTTGGACTTTCATCAAGCATAATAACCGCAATAATAGCAAGTTTAATATTTTCAGAAATTATCTCCATAATGAAGTTTAAAAGAGATTATGAGATAAAACTTACCGTTCTAACCTGTTTTGCTATAGGGACAGGAGCAGTACTTACGCCAGTAGGTGAACCTCTCTCAACAGTTGTCATTTCAAAACTTAAAGGAGAGCCACATAATGCAGATTTTTTTTATCTGATAAAAAATTTAGCAAAATGGATAATTCCTCTTTTAGTACTTTTTTCAATTTTATCTTCAATAGGGGCATCTAAAAATCTTTCAAATGAAGAAGGACTTCAAGAAGAGTATATAGAAAGCAATAAAACAATAATATATAGAGCATTTAAGGTTTATATATTTGTAATGGCTCTTGTTTTTCTTGGAAATGGTATAAATCCATTAACAAATATATTTGTAACTAATCTTAAACCTGAAATTTTATATTGGATAAACTCGATATCTGCAATTCTTGATAATGCAACACTTGCAGCAGCAGAAATAGTTCCATCGCTTACGGATAGACAAATAATATTTATAATAATGGGACTGATAATAAGCGGAGGATTTCTTATACCTGGAAACATTCCAAATATAATATGCGCATCAAAACTTAATATAAAATCAAAGGAATGGGCAAAATACGGACTTATTTTTGGTGTTCCTATAATGATTTTATGTTTTATCTTTCTTTATCTTTTTGCATAAGGAGGAATTATGAAAATAAAAAATAAAAACTGGCCATGGAAGACAATAATAGAACCATTTAAAATAAAAATGGTTGAACCATTAGGTTTTACAACAAGAGAAGAAAGACAAAAGATACTCGAAAATGCTTATTATAATATGTTTAACATAAAAGCAGAACATGTTCTTATAGATCTTCTCACAGATAGCGGAACAGGTGCAATGAGTGCAAATCAATGGGCAGGTATAATGGTTGGAGATGAATCCTATGCCGGGGCAAGAAGTTTTTTTCATTTTGAATCAACAGTAAAAGAATTAACAGGGCTTTCTGAAATAATTCCAGTTCACCAAGGAAGGGCTGCTGAAAAAATACTTTTCACAACACTCAATGGAAAGGGAAAGTATGTTATTTCAAATTCTCTGTTTGACACAACAAGAGCAAATGTTGAAGCAAGTGGAGCAATAGGTGTGGACTTCCCAATTAAAGAAGCATCTGATTTTGATAAATATCATCCATTTAAAGGAAATGCTGATGTTGAAAAAATGGAGAAATTTATAAAGGAAAAAGGTGCAAAAAATATTCTTCTATGCGTTATGACTATAACAAACAACTCATGGGGTGGACAACCAGTTTCAATGCAAAACTTAAAAGAAGTATATCAATTATGCTCCAAAAATCAGATACCAGTTTTTATTGACTGTGCAAGATTTGCTGAAAATGCTTACTTCATAAAACTTAGAGAAAAGGGATATGATAAAATGCCTTTAGAAGAAATTGCCAAAGAAATTTTTGAATACTGCGACGGTGCAATGATGAGTTCAAAAAAGGATGCTATTGTAAATATTGGTGGTTTTCTTGCAATGAATGATAATAAATTAGCCCAAAGATGTAGACAGTATTTAATTCTTACAGAAGGATTTGCAACTTATGGCGGGCTTGCAGGAAGAGATCTTGAGGCTATTGCGATAGGGCTTAGAGAGGTTCTGGATGAAAATTATCTTCAGTATAGAATAAGAAGCGCTGAGTACTTAGGCGAAGGTTTAATGAAAAACCAAATTCCAATAATATATCCAACAGGTGGACATGGTGTTTATATTAATGTAAAAAAATTTTTAACTCATATTAAACCACAAAACTTCCCCGCACAAGCACTTTGCTGTTCTTTATATCTTGAAGGAGGAATTAGAAGCGTTGAGATAGGAACACTTATGTTTGGAAAAAGGGATGATAAAGGAAATTTCATACCAGCACCAATGGAGCTTGTAAGGCTTGCTATTCCAAGAAGAGTTTATACACAAAGCCATATAGATTATGTAATAGAAGTTTTGGGATATATTGCAAAAAACAAAAATAAAATAAAAGGGCTTGAAATTGTAGAGATATCAGATGTTCTTCCTCATTTTACTGCAAAATTAAAACCAGTTGAATAATTATGTCAAATTTAGAAAAAGCACTTCTTGAAATAGTAGATATAGTTAATTATCATAATATCTCAATTGATGAGCCAACATTGTTACTTTATTCTTATGATGCATCAATGATAAGAGCAAAGCCATCTGCAGTAATCCACATAGAAGATATAGAACATATATCACCGGTGATAAAAATTCTCTACAAATATTCAATCTCATACACCCCGCGCCTTGCAGGAACAAATTTAAGTGGCGGAGCAACAAATCAAAAAGGTGGAGTTGTAATAAATTTAAATAGATGCAAAAAAATAAGGGAGATAGATACAAAAAAAAAGATTGTGGTGGTTGAACCAGGTGTTGTGAATATAGAACTTCAAAATGAACTAAAGAAATTTGGTTATTTTTTTGCACCGGATCCTGCAAGCCAAAAGGTATCAACTATTGGAGGAAATATTGCTGAAAATGCTGGCGGACCAAAATGTTTGAAATACGGAGTTACATCCAACAATGTAGTTGCACTTGATGTTGTTCTTTGCGATGGAAGTGAATTTCATTTTAGTATTGATGATTATGGTCCTCAAATAATGAGTTTATTTTGTGGAAGTGAGGGAACACTTGGAATAATAAAAAAAGCATATTTAAAGATAATTCCTTTACCAAAATATTTTATAACCATATATGCAGAATTTAAAACACTTCAGGATTCAATGTCTGCTGTAAGCGAGATTATAAAAAAAGGAATAATTCCATCAGCACTTGAGGTTGTTGACAGGACATCAATTGAAGCAGAAGGAAATACAAATGAGATAAAACCAGAAACTGAGGCACTTTTAATAACAGAACTTGATTCTTCAAGTTATGAAACTATTAATAAAGAAAAAGACGAAATTATAAAGATACTTTCGCTTAACTCTGCCATTGAGATAAAACATTCAGATGACCCATCTATTTCTGAAAAACTTTGGAAGATAAGAAAGGATGCATATCCATCACTTGCAAGAATAGCAAACAATGTCCTTGTTGAGGATGGATGTGTTCCAAGAACAAAACTTGTATCAACGGTAAGCGTAATTAAAAAAATACTCCATGAAAACAATGTAAAAGCAGGACTTGTTTTTCACGCTGGAGATGGTAATATTCATCCAAATATCATTTTTGATGAAAGGGATCTAAAAGAGACAAACAGAATAAGAAGAATAGCAAAAGATATACTTATGGAGTATATAAAGGCAGGCGGAACAATAAGTGCAGAACATGGAGTTGGTGTTGAAAAAAGAGGATATATCCCATATCAGCACTCAAAGGAAACGATAAATCTGATGAGAAAAATTAAAAACTCAATTGATGAAAAAAATATTTCAAACCCATATAAAAAAATACCGCTGATAGATGAATTAAAAAAAGTAAAACACAGACAGGAGCAGATATCTGAAAACATAAAAATCGTTATATCAGAAGTAAAAAAAAGATATGAAAGAAAAATTCCATCCATTATAGCAGGAAATGGAAGTTTTTTAAGCGAAATAAAAACAGAGATAAAGCCAATTTATACAAACACAATGAATGAAATACTTGATTTTGACAAAGAGAATATGACAGTAAAGGTTGAAGCAGGAATAGAAGTAAAAAAACTTTTGGATTTTTTAAACTCTAAAGACCTAACAGTACCATTTCCTAGAACTTCATCAACAATAGGTTCAGTTATTGCAAGAAATGATTTTATTGAAATAAGGGATAATATAATTGCAATGGATATAATACTTAGTGATGGGAGTTTTGTAAGTTTTGGTTCAAAGGTGATAAAGGATAACTCAACATATGATGTGCAAAAACTAATGATAGGTTCAAGAGGAACTCTTGGAATTATTGCTACAGTAACACTCAAACTTTTCAAAAAAGAAAAAAATTTTAATTTTACACTACCACAAAATATTTCCAATATAACTCCAATCCATATAAAAATAAAAAATGTATTTGATCCTGAAAATCTTTTCAATCCATTTTTAACGGAAAAAATCTATGGAAAATTATAAATTTTACAAAAACGAATTATTTACAAATAAAATTCATCTTTCAAACTTAATAACAAAAAATGGAATAAAAAATATATATGATGCTGTCTCACAGTGCACAAGATGTGGATATTGTCTTGAAAACTGCCCAACATATGTTGTTGAAAAAAAAGAAACTCACTCCCCTCGTGGAAGAAATCAAATTGTAAGAATGCTTCTTGAAGGGAAATATAAGAGTGTAGAAAATGCAAGAGAGATAATAGATACCTGTCTTTTATGTTCCGCATGCACTGATGTTTGCTATGGGAGTGTTAAAACTGCAGACATTGTTCTTGAGGCAAGAAGAGAAGAAAAAAGATTTGGAAAATCATTAATTTATAAAACTACAATTATCTTAAGAAGAAATAGAAAAACATTTGATAAGATTATAAAAATACTTTATTTAATTCATAGGACTAAATTGCCAAAATTAGCAGATAAACTTGGTTTATTTAAACTTCTTGGATATCCTTCCATATCAGTTGCTGTAAAAAAAATTATAAAACCACCACTTAAGTTTCTTCATGAAGAACTAAAAGATATGGAAAATAAAGGAAATTGCCAAATAAGATGGGTTTATTTCGCAACTTGTGGTACAGATTATCTTTTTACTGAGGTTGGAAAATCCACAATTAGAGTATTAAAAAAACTATATGGTGATGGAATTTTTATGAATAATGAATGTTGTGGGCTTGTTTCATATAACTATGGTTCATTAGAGGATGCAAAAAAACTTGCATTAAAAAATATTGAGATTTTTGAAAAAATAATCAAAGAAAACCCAGAACTTTTTATAGTTGGTGATTGTTCAAGTTGTATTGCATTTATGAAATCATATCCACAAATGTTTCTTGATGATGATGAAAACTATAAAAGAGCACTTGAGTTTTCATCCAGAGTGAAAGATATAATAGAAGTAATAAAACTAGAAAATATAAACATCTCAGACATTGATATTGAAAAAATAAAAAACTTAAAAATAACAATTCATCACTCTTGCAAAGCGTACAATGATCAAGGATTAAAAGATAATCAAGAAAAAGTTTTAAAACCTATCTTAAAAGAAAACCTTATTGAACTAAATGAAGCAAATATGTGTTGTGGTGGTGCTGGAGCATATACTTTTACAAAACCAGAGTTATCAAATAAAATACTTACAAGAAAAATGTCAAATATAGCAAAAACACAGGCTGACATTGTTCTTGTTTCATCAACAAGTTGTCTAATGCAAATTGGTTTTGGTTCAAAAGAGATGTACAATATAAGAGTAATTCATTATATTCAACTAATTGATGAAATTATAAAGAAAAATTAGAATAATAAATTAGATAAACTCCGATTCTAAAAATAAATAATTTTTTAATCATCATAGAAATTTAAAACCCCTTATCTCTATTTAGAAATGAGGGGCAAACTTTAAGAGTTAGATAATATTTAAGGATATATTTCGCTTATTATTGATGATGGAATTCTCATTACACCAGTGCCATAGTCATCTTGCGGATATCTTACAAGTCTTCCTTTATTTAAAACCTTTGCACCAAACATTCTTGCAACAACCTTAAATGTCATATCTCTATTGTTTATCTTAGTCCCTGCCTTTATTATAGCAATATATCCATCACCATTATTTAAAAATTTACCTTTATATTTTGAAACAATTTCTCTCTTAACATATAAAAGAGATTCGAAATCTGTATAGAGAGTTTGCGTTTTTGGATCAACAGCTATTCCATCTATTGAAGTGCTTACCTTAACATTAAATGTGATATCTTCTTTAAGTTCATAATCAAACTCTCCACCAAAACCAGTTACAAGAATACCAATGATCTTTTTAGTATTTGAATCAAAAACAGGACCACCAGAATTTCCACCAAAAGCATCTATATTTGTTTGAAATGTATTTTTTCCAACAACTTTTATTTCTGCATCTTCTGGTCTATCTATCTTTACCGCCATACCTAAAGGATATCCTATAGTAAAAACCTTTTTTCCAGTGTTTATATCTGGATTTTTATCAACTATAAGCGCCTTCTTGTTTACTGGATCTCTATCAAGAACAGATAAAGAATAATCTTCATAATTATTTAAAAGGGCATCAAATGAAGATATACTTGATGAGAGTTTTCTTATTTTTACTTCTTTTATTGTATATACCTGATCCTCATTAAAACTAAGAACGGGAGTATTATCTGAGTCGTATCTCCATCCAAAAACTATATAGACATTATCATAATAATTAAATGCATCTTTGTTTGAAGTATCAACGCAGTGTCCTGCACTAATAATATATGAATTACCAACATAAGCACCGGAACAAAATGAAAGCACATCTTGATTTACAAAATCTTCGTTATCATCAACATAATTTGCAGAAACTTTTATCTCTTTTGCAACCTTATATGTTTTGGTATTAGCATCGTAAATAAGAGATTTTTTATTTACAAAAGCAACTGTTGAATCAGCAAGCTTTTTTAATTCATGACTTACTTGATAATAATCTTGCATCGAATTATCACCAAAGATTGCTTTTTCACCAGTCTTTAAAGAACCTATCTTTGGGAGAGGAACATCTAAATCCTTTTTTATCTTAATATTAAACTCCTCAGAAAAACCAACACTTGCACCTACTAACAGGATCGTTATGTTTAGAATTAACTTTTTCATTTTTCCTCCTTTTATTATATTCTACAAGAAAATTGCTTATAATCAAGTATTAAAATTCCTAATAAATTATAGTAAAAAAGACCTATTACTCTAAAATACTTATTACTAAAACTTTTTCACAATCATAATTTATTTTTAAAGTTGCAATTTCATCATACTCAGTATCCCCTATATTTACAATTACAAGTGGTTTTCTTTTTTCCCATGCCCTAAGAACAACAAGTGATGCTGGTTGAACAACAAGACTTGAACCTATCGAAATACAAAGGTCACAATCTTCTGCCATCTTAAAAGCATCTGAAAGTTTTTTTGTATCAAGCAATTCTCCAAACATTACAACACCAGGTTTAAGATATCCCCCACAATGACATTTCGGTGGAACTCTATTTTTTTGAAATTTCTTTAAAACATCATCAATATCATACAAGTTTTTACATGAAAGGCAAATTGCTTTAGAATTATTACCATGAAGTTCTATTAGTTTTTCTTTTGATGTTCCGGCTTTTAGATGAAGTCCATCAATATTCTGTGTAATAACAGATAAAAGTTTATTTCTTTTTTCAATTTCAACAATTGAATAATGAGCACGATTTGGTCTTGCATTTTTAAAAAACTTCCTTCCCTCAAGCATATAATCCCAGTACTCAATCTTTTTTAAATCACTTTTTAAAAATTCATCAAAATAAACGGGCTCTCTTACCTTCCATATACCATTTGGGCCTCTGTAGTCAGGAATACCAGAGTTTGTAGAAATTCCAGCTCCAGTAAAAAATAAAATCTTATTGCTTTTTTCTATCATTTCTTTTAAAATTTTGACTTTATCCATCATCTCCATAGCAGATAAATTATATAAAAAATAAAATATGTATAATAATATTTATGAGAAAAGAAATTTTAATCATTTTTTTATTTTTAACCTCTTGTATATCATCAGCAAAAACTGATATAGTTTTGCGTGGTGAACTTAAAGAAGTATACTCAAAAAAATCACAACCATATAAAAAAGTACTTGTTAAATGGATAAATTATCCATATAAAGATTTTCATAAATTCAATTATCTTGAAAAAAGCTCTGAAGATATTAAACCGGTTGAAGTTGATGAAAAAAGTTATTTAAAATTTAAATCAAAAATAATAAATGAATTTAAGGAAAGCGGGCTTTATGATGAGGAAAATGGAAGCGGAACCGTAAAAATACTTTTGACTAGCTATGGCAGATGGACTACAAAAGAATTACTTTCAACATATCTGGTTGATACCGCATATATTTTCTTGCTACCATCAGCGCTTGAAGTAAACTATATAATAAAGGTAAAGGCAGAAAAAGAAGATAAAAATATCAATTTTGAAAAACAAGGTCAAGTAAAAACAACATTTTTCTTTCTATTTCTTCCAGTATCTCTATTTTCATCATTTAGCGGAAGTGAAAAAACCGTTTTGGATAATCTGATATATCAGACAATATCAGAACTTAAAAAATATTGAGAGAAATTAAAAGAGAAAAAACTTATTTCAAACTATCAGTGCTTTTCACTAATGAGTTGTCAGATTGAGATGTATCTATCTCTTCAAGAAGTTTTTTTGCATCATCAATAAAAAAACTCTCAGGATTATTCTTAATAAAATCGTTAAGTTCCTTTTTGGCATCATCAATTTTTCCATCATCAACCATTTTAATAATTCTATCCATTATTTTCTTCTCACTTTCTATTCTTTCATTAAGTTTATCAGAATTTTTGGTTTTCCAGTAAAGCCCATTTGTGGAGTCATAATTATTTCCTCTAACTGCAACAACTGCCATAACAAGTTTTGCTCTTTGAGGATTTATTAACCTTATAAGTTTATACTTTATTTTCTTTACAAGATCACTCTGTTTTTTTTCTGTGCTAATCGTAGTGTTATTTATATTCTCGGCATAAAAATTGAGATTTAACAATAAAAGAAAACTAATTGCTAAAAACTTCATAGAACCTCCTTATTTAAGAATATCCGATTCATACTTTTTTAACTCAGGATTTATTGAAACTGCTTTATTGAAGAAATTCCTTGCTTCCTCTTTTTTACCAAGAACTGTATAGGACCTTGCTATATTTATGAGTATGTTAGCATCATATGGATCCACAAAAGATGCTTTGAGATAATATTCAATTGCTTTATCATACTCTTTTTTAAGATATTTTATATTACCAAGATTGTTTAAAGCAGATGGTTCATTAGGTTCAATTTCAATAACTTCTTTAAAGAGTTTTTCAGCATCATCAATTTTTCCATTCATAGAATAAAGAACTCCAAGTTCAAGTCTTGATTTTATATCATCCTTATCCTCAAGGATTATACTCTTGTAGTACTTTTCAAAATATTCCATACTTTTTTGCATAAACTCAGCAAGGTCTTGTTTTGCAGAGATAATCACATCATTGGGAATAACAATTGTTTCTTCCTTGAAATCAAGAGTCGGTGGTTCATAAATCTGCAATGATTTTCTTACATCATAAAATCTAACCTTGTCCTTGTTTTCTTTATACATCTTTGAAGCATAGGATATGGAGTCATAAATGGATTTTGATAACATTGTAACCTCTATAGGTATAAAATAAGAATTATCATATTCTATAAGAAACTCCGATGGTATGAAATTTATATCTTTATTTTTAACCTCAAACATAAGCGTTATATGCTGGGGATAATCCATAACAACAGTTCTAATTCCGCTTGCTTCAAAAAATGTGGCAAAAAGTGTAGTAAAATCATCACAGTCGCCTGATTTCATTTTAAGGAGATTTCTTGGATAGAGTATTGTATCTACAATAACTGATGATGATCTTGCTATTCTGTATGGTATTACTGGGTCCTCAACATATTTTAAACCTTCATATTTAACATAATTTAGGAAAAGAGAATAATTTAAAATATTTTGATCTATATCAAACTTAAGTTCATCTCTCTTTGCAATAAGATTTTTGACAATTGCTGATATTAAAGGGTCCTTAACAGTGATAAAATTTGCAATTCTTCTTGGATCATCCCAAACTATTGAATCCCTTGAAAGTATTTTTATTGGAGTATTAATTGTAAGTTCTTTCTCCAAACCATCAATATAATACTTCAATGATATCTGTGATTGAACTGGTGTGTTTTCAGTAATTGTTAGTATTTTATTATTGAGTGTTGCTTTTATATCAATATCATACATACTTTTTGGTAAAACACTATCGACAAAAACATCAAAAGGAAAATCCATATACTCCTTTATATAAAATGAAACTTTAAGATTTTCAATAGGTTTATCCATATTGTTTTTTACTGTAATTTTACCAATAGGATTTGATGTGTAATATTTATAGTTTGCCGAAAATATATATTTCAAATCGGTGGTTAAAATCTCAACAGGAACTTTTGATTGTAAAATATCTTTTTTAGAACTATCTTCTTTTTTTTCTTCCTTTTCAAATTTTATATATATTTTTCTCAGATTAGATAAAGTATAATCACCACTTACTGAAACTGCTTTAATTGAATAATAAAATGTAGTATTATCAGTCAGCTCTTTATCAAGATAAGTATCTTTTTTTGGAATTTCTATCTCTGAAAAATTTATCCCATCAGTTGATTTTCTTAAATAAAGTTTTTCTACAATATCATAATCTTTCAAATCAATCATAAGTTTCATAGTATTACTTGAAAATTCAAGCGATGATATATCAGAATAAGCAAAATATCTAAGATAATATTCTGAGATTTTAAATGAATCAAGTATATATAAATGATTTTTTTCAATAATCATAGATATGGGATTATATAATTCCCTCAAACCTCTTCCCTTCCCAAAAAATGAAGTTATATAATTGCCGTTTTTATCAAATACATATATTCTTGACCTATTAAAATCAAAGGTATATAAATACTTAATCCCATCATAACTAATAAACGATGCCTCGGATAATTTTGTAAGTTCAAATGTAGTTTTAAGTTTCCCATCGCTCGAAAATATCACATACATTTTATTACCAGCAACGAGATAAAGATATTCATCATCAGTTGTAAATGAGTTGAATTTAATTTTTGTAGATGAAATAGTGTTTAGATCTATAGAATAGAGAAATATTCCATCCTTATTAAAAATCTGTATCATATTAAGTTTTGAGTCAAGAACATAAATTTTCTGATTATGATCATAAATCATTGAAACTGGATTTGAAAATCTGCCATCCTTATCTCCTCCAAACATTCCTACCTTCTCCCCAAAAGATGATAAATATTTAAAATCCTTATCAAAAACCTTAACCTTATAAGAATCAGCATCAAGAAAATAGAACTTACCATCGAGATAAAACATACTAACTGGATTTTTAATGTTGCTTTCAAGATTCCCATATTGGATAACAGGATTTGAAAAATTCTTTTTTGAAAAAACTCCTTTTTCCTTTACAAAATAAAGTATATCGTTGTTTAAAACCATAAAAGATAAGGCAGAGATGTTGAAACTATCAAGCGGTTTAATCTCTATGTTTTTCTTTTCAATAAACTCTTGCTTGGTGTATGATGATGTCTTATTTTCTATTTTTAAATAAAGAATTTTTTTGTTCTTTGAATCAAGCACATAAATCCCATTTTTATAGGGTTTTATATCTGTAAATGAAAGAAACTCATATTTGCCCCTACCCTTTGCTGCAAAAATTCCTTTTTGATTAAATGAAAGGTCATATTCCCTTATCTTTCCATCAGGTCCACCACCATATACAAATCCATTTTCGGTTATTCCAATTACAAGAGCATTTTTTTGATAAGAGGAAAGCAATTCACCGTTTGACTTGTATTTGAGAATGTATTTATTCTCAGATTCTATAACATAGAGATTTCCATCAGGATCAAAAGAAATTCTTATCGGTTCAAAGTAATTTTCACCAACCTTTATGGGGAATTCATAAAGAAAAATCCCATTTAAATCGTAAACATTTATCCTCTTATTTTTTGTATTTGCTATAAAAATTCTATCCCCCCATATTCTTATATCGGAAGGCAAAAAAAGATTTGACTCATCTTTTCCTATCTCACCAAATGAAAACATAACCTCACCTTTAAAATTCAAAACATTTACAGACGACTTCTTCTTATCAAGAACATATATCAGATCGTTTTTTATATCAAAGGATGTAATCTCTTCTCCTTTAATTTCCAGTGATGTTTCATATTTTAAATCAGAAGTGTACTTTAAAATTTTATTACCGCTAAGGAGATATACCCCACCTTTTTCATCAATATGAATATACTTAGCATTTAAAAATGAATTATCCTCAAGGTAGTATATAACATCAATCTTATCATAGGAATGAAGAAAAAGTTGAAGTAATAATAAAGCAAAAACTGATACAAACATTTTTATTTTCATAATTTACCTCCCAAAAAACTTATGAAATTATTTGTTAACTCTCTTTGAGACAGCAACATTTCCCTTCTTTGAAACCTTTGAAAAACCAGATGCTCTACAATTCACAACTTTATTTCTTTTTTTAGCATATTTTTTTTTCTTCGAGTACTGATATCTCTCCCAGTATCTTGGTTTTCCTATATCAATATGAACATAGTTGTATCTTGGATAATAACCAACTCCCCCAATATTAAGTTTTCTTGCAAAATCTCTTATTTTCTTTGCAGAAACACCATTTATTCTTATATCACATGCCCAGCCAAGCATATGAAGACTATATTTAGCAGCACCAGGAGTTATTTCATTTAAAAATTTTGTTCTATATCCACTTAAAAGAATAATCTCTTTATTTTTTCCAAATTTATCTTGAATTGCATCAAGAAGTTCAACAAGCCTTATCGGAACTTTTCGCTCTTCTCCTTCAAGAGAAGATCTCATTATATGCTTCATCCTTTCTAATTCATCTAAATTATAACTTCCATCAGGATTCCTATAAACAAAGACATCACTCTCACCGGTATCTTTTCTTTTTATTTTAATCTTACCATCCCCTCCAAGATTTATAGGCTGTGGTTCAGCAAGTAAAAAAACATTAGGAAATTCTCCAAGCTCTTCAATATCTTCTTCCTCTATATTACTAATCTGCTCTTCACTTACATTTTCTAAAGGTGACGGAGATAAAATAAGATTTTCAAAATTAAACTTTGAATTATTTTCATTTTTAAAATTAAGTTTTATATCAACTACATCTTTGACAGAATCTCTAAAATCAGATGAATAAGTAGAAATATAAACCATAAAAAGATTTTGAGAATAAAGATTATTAAAAAATCCCAAGCAAATAGCAATAAAATAAATCATATCTTAAATTTTATAAAATTTTTTTCCTTCTTTAGCATTTATCTTTAGCCTAAATTATTATTTCAAATAACCTTTTCTTTTCCAAAAATCAAATGTCTCTTTTGCAGTTAAAGATAAATAAGGATCTTTTTCCATCATTGCTTTTCTTATAACATCAATATCATGTTTATCTGGCTTAATACATTTCATTCTTTTTAATGACATAAGATATGTATGATAATTTATCATTCTTTTTTCAGAAATAAATACAGGGATTTCTTTTTCATAGTATTTCTCATCTTTCTTATTTTTAATTTTCCAAAAAATAATAAAAATTAATGCTATGCTTAAAATAGAGAATAAGTAATAAATCCAATTTCTTTTTAATTTTTCTTCAACTTCAATAAGATTTACACTTTTGCACAAAAAGCAGTGATCTTGTTTAAAATCATTTATGTATCCACAATCAAGACATTTTTTATATTTTTTCTTTATATAAAAAATCTTATCAATCATACAATTTCACCAAAAATATTTTTATCATCCACTTTTTTAATAACTACTCTAATCCTTTCTCCTGGCAAAGCATTTTCATTTGTAAGGACATCTATGAAATTTGTGGTTAAGAAATGTGTATAATTATTTTTCTTTCTTAAAGACAACGAATCAAGCGATTTTCCAATCATTGATGTTGCGAAATCAAATCTAAGTTTTTTGTCAAGTTTATGCATCAAAGATGATCTTTCTTTTTTTATAAACGGATTTAAATCCTTAAATTTAAAAGAATAAGTATTTGGTCTTGGTGAGTATGTAAAGACATGTAATCCTGAAAGTTTCAATTCACTAATAAAATTGATTGTTTTTTTAAAATCAAGATCTGTCTCTGTTGGATATCCAACTATAACATCAGAATATATACCAACATTATTTATTTTTTTTCTTATCATTTCAATTTTTTGTGCAAAATTTTTTGTTGTATACGGTCTCTTCATTGCTTTTAAAACATCATCACTTCCGCTTTGAAGTGGAATATGAAAATAAGAACAAAATCTATCTGAATTTTTAATTATATCTATAAGTTCATTATCTATCTCCATTGGCTCAAGAGATGATAATCTAACCCTAAAATTACCATTAAGTTTTTCTATTGCTTTTAATAAATCTTTTAATCTTTTATTATCAGAACTATAAGCACCAAGCCTTGTTCCAGAAATTACTATTTCTTTATAACCGTTTTCCACAAGTCTTTTAATTTCAAATATAACATTTTCAAAAGGTTTTGATATCATAACACTTCTTGTAAGTGGAACTATACAATAAGAACATTTTAAATTGCATCCATCTTGAACTTTTATAAAAGCACGAGTCCTTTCTCTAAAACCATCTACGCTAAAATAATCATCATTTATACCAAGAAAATCACTAACAATTTTATTTTTATTTTCATTTGAATAAATAGTAATATTTTTAAACTCATTTTCAATTTTATCTTTAGACACTGTTGCAAGACATCCCGTAATAATTATTTTTGAATTTGGATTTTTATCAATTGTTTTTTTTATAAATCTTAAAACTTCTTTTTCAGTTTTCTCTGTAACACAGCAAGAATTTATTATAAAAATATCTGGATTTTCATCTGAAATTTCATAACCATTTTTAAGAAATTTCTCAATAATACTTTCAACTTCTATCTGGTTTACTCTACAACCAAAACTTTTATACGATATCTTCATTTTTAACCTTAACAGCCAAAATGCTTGCACAAGAAATAATAGATGCTGTCTCAACTCTAAGTATATTATATGAGATTTTAAGTGGAATTATTGAATCTTTAAAATTTGAGAAAATATCTATTTCTCTCTTAGAAAACCCTCCCTCAGGACCAACGATTATATTTATCTCTTCTTCTTTTTTTATAAAATCCAATATATCCAAAAGTTTATACAATTTTTCATCAATTGCCTTTGGCGTCATCAAAATAAATTTTTTTAAATTAAATGGAACTTTATCAATTTCCATAGGTTCAAATATTAAAGGAATAAAAGATCTTTCGGATTGTTTTACAGAAGATTTTATAATTTCATCAAATCGCTCTTTTTTTTCTTTAATATCAAAAATAAAATTTTTCTGTGTATAGTCAGTAACCAAGGGATAAAAACCGCAAACACCAACCTCAACACCTTTCCTTATTACTTCTTCAAAGTGCTTTTTTTCTATAAAAGGGAAATAAAGATTTAAAAAAAGATTATTATTACTTTCAGAAATCTCTTTTACTGGTTTTAAAATAGAATACTTATCTTTAAATCCAACAACAGCACACTCCCATTTTTTTTTACCATCAAATACTTTTACTAAATCCCCCTTATTTATTCTTAAAACCTTTCTTAAATGAAATGATTCATTTTCATCAAGAAGAAACTCTTTGTCTTTTATTATTTCATTTTGAGATAAGAATTGCATTTGAAATTAACTAAAAATTTTCTTAAAAAAACCGCCTTCATTTTTTTTGTTATCTTCACTCTCATTTTTTTTATTCTTTTCAAAACTCTCTTTCAACTTAATAAAAAGTTCCCTCTGCTCATCAGTAAGTTCGGTTGGAATATTTATTCTTAAATTCACAAGCATATCACCGCGCTTCTTTGTATTTGGAATTGGCATTCCTTTATTTTCAACTCTAATTATTTTTCCATTTTGAACACCTTGAGGAATCTTGAGTTTTGTTTTTCCACCTTCAATTAAAGGAACATCAACTTCTCCCCCAAGAACTGCATCCCAGATATCTATGTTTAAGTTATAGATAAGATCACTTTTATTCCTTTCAAAAAGATGATGATGTTTTATTTTAACCTCAAGATATAGATCTCCTGGCTCTCCATTTTTGCTTTCATCCCCTTTTCCTGAGATTCTTAGGATTGTTCCATTATCAACAGAAACAGGTATTTTAACTGTAATTTTTTCCTTTTTACTTACAACTCCCTCTCCCTTACACAAAACACAAGATTTTGTTATTATCTTTCCATTACCATGACATCTTGGACAGGTTTGAGTAAATGAAAAAAATCCTTGAGAGTACTGAACCCTTCCCCTTCCACCACAAGTTGGACATCTTTTTATATCTGATTCAGATGCAGCACCACTTCCATGACATTTCTCACACAAAACATTTCTCTCATACTCAAAATCAATTTTATTTCCATAAAAGGAATCTTCAAGTGAAACTTCTATATCATATTTTAAGTCCTCACCTTTTCTTCTTCTTTTTCTAAACCCTCCACCCACATCTCCAAAAAAACTTTCAAAGACATCATCAAATATATCATCAAAACTTCTAAATCCCTCAAAACCTCCACCAAAATCGCTTCCAAAACTTCCTCTAAGTCCTTCTTCACCGTATGAATCATATATTCTTCTTTTCTCAGGATCAGAAAGAACTTCATATGCTTCATTTATTTCTTTAAATTTTGCTTCGGCTTCCTTATTACCAGGGTTTCTGTCAGGATGATATTTAAGAGCAAGTTTTCTAAAAGCAGATTTTATTTCTTCCTGAGTTGCATTTCTTGAAACACCAAGTATCCTATAATAATCTTTCTCTGCCATAACAAAAAAATGCGGGCGTTTTTTTAATCCGCCCGCAAACATTAATAATTATTTATTTAACTATTATTTTTCTTATCATCAACAACTTCAGCATCAACAACATCGTCTTTCTTATCTGAAGATGTTGAAGAAGATGAAGAAGATGTTGAACTTGAGCCTGCAGTATTTCCTGCTGATGCATTAGCTTTGTATACCGCCTCACCAAGTTTTTGAGAAGTCCTAATTAAATTATCTATCATATTTCTTATCTTCTGTGTATCATCTGTTTTTATTGCCTCTTTTAGATCATTTATTGCACGCTCTATATTTAATCTTTCATCATTTGAGATTTTATCACCATGTTCTCTAAGAGCTTTTTCGGTTGTATATATCAAGGAATCAGCCTCATTTTTTGCTTCAATTAGTTCCTTCATTTTCTTATCCTGCTCAGCATACTTTTCAGCTTCTTTGATATATTTTTCAATTTCTTCCTTGCTAAGTTTATTTGGAGCAGAGATTGTTATATGCTGAGATTTACCAGTCCCAAGGTCTTTTGCAGAAACTTTAAGTATACCATTTGCATCAATATCAAAGGTAACCTCAATCTGTGGAACCCCTCTTGGTGCTGGTGGAATCCCATCTAAGTCAAACTTACCAAGTGAAACATTATCCTTTGCAAGCGGTCTTTCTCCTTGAAGAACATGTATTGTTACAGCAGGCTGATTATCAGTTGCAGTTGAGAATATTTGTGTTTTTCTTACAGGTATGGTGGTGTTTTTCTCTATTAGTTTTGTCATAACACCGCCAAGTGTCTCAATACCAAGTGAAAGCGGTGTTACATCAAGAAGAAGAACATCTTTAACCTCTCCTGTAAGTATTGCTGCTTGAATTGCGGCTCCATGAGCAACACACTCCATTGGATCTATTCCTCTCTCAACTTTCTTACCAACATATTCTTCAACAAACCTTTGAACTATTGGCATTCTTGTTGGACCACCAACAAGGATTATTCTATCTATATCAGATGCTTTAAGTTTTGCATCACTAAGTGCCGTATCTATAGAATTTTTACATCTTGAAACTATTCCCTCAACAAGTGATTCAAGTTTTGCTCTGGTTAACTTCATTGAAAGATGCTTTGGACCAGAAGCATCTGCTGTTATGAAAGGAAGATTTATATCAGTTTCAAGAACAGTTGATAATTCAATTTTTGCCTTTTCAGCAGCCTCTTTTATTCTCTGCATTGCAGTAGGATCATTTCTTAAATCAATTCCATGTTGTTTTTTAAACTCCTCACATATCCAATCAATTATTGCATTATCCATATCTGTTCCACCTAATTGAGTATCACCACTTGTTGCAATAACCTCAAAAGTACCTTCCTTTCCTATCTCCATTATAGTAACATCAAGAGTACCACCACCAAGATCAAAAACCATAACTTTCTGATCCTTACCAAGTTTATCAAGTCCATAAGCAAGAGCTGCCGCAGTTGGTTCGTTTACAAGTCTAACAACCTCAAGACCAGCAATAGTTCCTGCATCTTTTGTTGCTTGTCTTTGGTTATCATTAAAGTATGCTGGCACTGTGATAACAGCTTTTTCAACCTTCTCACCTAAAAATGCCTCAGCATCTTTTTTAATTTTCTGAAGTATGAATGCTGATAATTGCTGCGGTGTAAACTCCTTATCATATATCTTATACTTATAAGTTGTTCCCATTTTTCTTTTAAAACCAGTAACAGTTCCTTCGGGGTTTGCAACAGCTTGCCTTCTTGCAGGTTCACCAACAAGAAGCTGTCCATCTTTTGTAAAAGCAACATATGACGGAAATGCCTTTCCTCCAATAGTATTTCCCTCAGCAGCAGGGATTATCGTAACTTTTCCCCCTTCCATCACAGCAGCAGCAGAATTTGAAGTTCCAAGGTCAATTCCAATTATTTTTGCCATAAACACCTCCTTTAAAATTTTTTATTTAATTTTCACTGCTTTCGCCACCAGCATTAGAAGAATCAGAAAAATCTTTAGATCCTGACTCAGAAGTAGCATTAGAATTAGAATCAACTTTTTTAATAATCTTAACTTTTGCTGGCTTTAGAAGACGGCCATCTATCATATATCCGGGTTGTATAATCTCAACAACCTTTCCATCTTCTTCACCATCAACAGTTGCAACTATTTCGCATAACATTGGATCATATTTTTTGTTAAGAATATCTATTTCAGTAAGCCCATTTGCTTTAAAAATCTTTTCAAACTCGTTAAATATCATTCCAAGCCCTACCTTTATATCCTCATATGAATTTGATGTTTCAAGATGTTTTTTTGCCATATTCATCATTTCATATAATGGAAGAATACTTTGCATTAAATCATACTTCCCAAATTTAATCATATCAATTTTTTCTTTTTCAATTCTTTTTCTATAATTTTCAAATTCCGCCTTAAGTCTTAAGAGTTGATCATAATAATCTTCAGATTTTTTCTTATATTCTTCAAGTTCTTTCATAAGCATATCTTTCTCTTTTTCACACTCCTTTTTCTCTTCTTTTACTTCTTCCATCTTTTCTTTTATTTCTTCAATTTTTTTTTCATTGCAATTTTCTTTTTTCATAATTCGCCTATCTCCTTATCCCATTCATTTAATATTTCCTCTATAAGCAAACTCATTGCTTCTACAATAGTGATAACACGTGGGTACTCCATTCTTTTATGTCCTATAACACCTATAAGTCCAAGATTTTTATCCTTAAAGGAATAATAAGATGTAACAAGGCTAAAATTATTTAACTCCTTCATCTGACACTCACTTCCTATAAGGACATCAACACTTGGTTTTTTCTTATCACCATCATAGTCTATAGCTTTTGTATTTTTAAGTTTTTCAACAAATTTCTCCCTTATAATATTTGCAAATTTTTCTTTTTCCTCAAGAAGTTTTGTAATACTTCTAATCTCGTCATTGGAAAAATCATCTAAACTATCATAAATACTTGAAAATCCCTCAAGAAAAACATCTTCCTCTGATTTTAAAAGAGTGTTTATAACATCATATATAGTTTTATAGATCCCACTTTCGTCTTTTATAACAAAATCCTTAAGTATCACATTAAGGGCTTCACTCAAAACCATTCCTTTAAGCTTTTTATTAAGATCAGAATTAATAACTCTTAAATTTAATTTAGAGTTTGTATAATTTGTATAAAATGTAAAAGGTATATGCTTTATAAGTCCACTTTCAAAAACTATTATTAAAAGATATCCATGTCCTGAAACACGAATTATGTCAAATCTTTTTATAATTTCAGAACTCAAATCTGAAATTACTGAAAAACCAATCTTTTTTGTTAAATCGGAAAGAATCTTTGTGGTATGCTTTAAAAAATAATCTATTTCATTTATTCTTTTTTCATAAGCTATTTCAATTCTTTCTTTTTCTTCTTCAGCAAATTTTTGAAGTTTTAAAATATTGTCTATATAAAACCTATATGCCTTATCAGTTGGTATTCTGCCACCAGATGTATGGACCTGCTCAAGATAACCTTCTTCATCAAGTTCTTTCATTATATTTCTTATACTTGCAGGAGAAATATTAAAAAGTTTAGAATCAAATATCTCCTTTGAACTCACTGGCTTTCCAGTCATAATATAAGTATGTGTAAGCCAGTTAAGTATCTTTTGCTTTCTTTCTTCTTTTTCTTCTGGTCTTAATACTCTCATAAAATTGATTAAACTTTATTTTTAGCAATCAAAATAAAAGACTGCTAATAATATTATAGCACAAATTTTCAAAATTGTCAATAGGTATGTTAAACTGCTAATTATAAATTTTTAAAGTCCTTTATGCTTATTGTGTAATATTTGGTACCACAAGGATATCCAGGGGTAGGTCCACAATCTTTTTTATTTGGAAGAAGATTTGTATCTATAGAATTTGATGAAATAGTAATTGGTGAAGTTGATTTCTCAAGGTTAAAGTTAGGATTAGAATTTAAGGTTTCTGTTTTATTTTTATTAATTCCATTCTTTGTGCAAGAAACAAAAAAAGAGACAATAAATGCGATAAATCCGAAAAACGAAAAACCAAAAAGTTTTTTAAGATCTTTTTCTTTTGATGTTTTTTCTAAAAGTCTTTCTATTTTCATAAACCCTCCAATATTAATTATAGTATTTTTTCATTTTTTCTTCCAAAATCTTTGACAATTCTTCATAAGGAACGCTTTTTTGTTGCTTAAAAAATTCCAACATCTTTTTAAGTGTCTCTCCTCTCTTAAAAATTGTTTGTATAATACCCTCTTCCCATAATTCTTTGTTATCTATAATTTTTCTCCAAAACCTTAATTCCAATTTTTTAAGCTCTTTACAACTTGCATTTGGATTTGAATCAAAATCTATTTCAGGAAATTCAGGTAATTCTTTCTTCCACTGTTTTAACCATATAAGGATATATTCCCACATTTTTGGTTTATTAAAATAATCAAATAATTCTCTTCCATAAAAAAGTTTAAGAGAAACTTTATAAAATTTTGCTAAACCCTTAAGTTGTGAAGAATAATAATTTTTGTTTTTATCAAGAGTATCATCAATAAAATACATAATACCAATTAAATTTGACTTATATCTTTTATATAGAATTTCAAGTTTTGCTTCAAAATTGGAGATATCTGTCCTCTTTTTTTGGTTGAGTCATGATCATCCCTTATTTTTTGCTCAATAAAATAATATTTTTCCCCATCAGTAAAGTATTGGTCTAAAGACAAGACCTCTTCCTTTTTAATCTTTATATTTTTATCTAAGATATCAAAACCAAATGATTTTAATATTTCTTCAATTATTTCTTCTAAAGCATCTCCCATTCTAATTTCATGTGATTGTAATAGATTCTGTAAAATTTTAGCAGCAGGTTTTGTTGGTCTGAATAGCCCAATAAAGCGTTCAGGATATTCAGCAATTTTTCTTAACAATTCTACTTTTTCATCTTCAAATATATGTCTACTTAAAATTTCTTTAAATTTTTCGTAATTCATGTTTTTCCCTAAATTTGCCATTTTTACACATCATTTATTCTTAAAGGATTTGAAAATCTTTTTTTTATTCCATTAACATATTCTTTATTAATTTCAATCATCACAAAATTTCTTCTTAAAGCATTAGCGACATAACCAGTAGTTCCAGTTCCTGCAACAGGATCTAAAATTAAATCGCCTTCTTTTGTAGAGGTAAGGATAACTCTTTTAAGCAATTCTATCGGTTTCTGAGTTGAATGTAGTTTTTTACCATTAGTGCCATTAATTCTTTCTTTTCCCCAGCAAATCGGTAATATCCATACATTAGATCTCACTTTTCCCATTCCAAATTTTTTAGCATATTCTTTATTAAATGTGTATTTTTTTATTCCTTTATCTTTCACGGCCCATATAAGAGTTTCCGTAGCATTAGTAAATCTTACTCCAAGCCAATTAGGCATAGGATTAGTTTTTATCCATATAACATCATTAAGTATCCAGTATCCCAAATCTTGCATAATCTTACCTATTCTAAAAATACTGTGATAAGTTGCAATAACCCAAACCGTGCCATTAGGTTTTAAAACCCTTTTTATTTCTTGAAGCAGTTCAGTGATAAAATTATCATATTCCTGAAATGATCCAAATTTATCCCATTCATCATTAACACCTTCAACTACAGTTTTTACTGACCATCGCCTCAATTGTTTATTGGGTAGTTGTAAAAAATAAGGTGGGTCTATAAAAACCATATCAAAAACTTCGTTTTCAATTTTTTTAAGTACTTTAAATGTATCACCTAAAATAATCTTATTTTCAATTTCACTTAAATCATATTTAGATTTTCCTGGTTTATCTTCTATAACAAGATTAACATCACTCTTAAATAAAACTCCTTGTTCTACCATACTATCATAACAATTTATAACATTTTTATTTTTTTTGCTCATAATATTTGTTTAAAACATATCTGAATGTGTTCTCATTTAAAATTGGGATCTTTAATGATCCTCTTAAATTCTTTTCAGTAAAATTATATATAAATTTCATTGGATTGTCAAAAAACATCTTTTTAACTGTCTCAAAACTCAATTCGTAATTTTTATTTTCGCGAAAATATCTCATAATAACATCAAAAATCCATCCATTAAAGTTGTTCTCAACAAGTTTTTTTAAAATATTTTCATCCTCTTGTTTTAAAATCAAATTAAGCGAATAAGAAAAAAACGAACTTGTAAATGCCATATTAATAACAATATTAGGATCTACTTTTTCAAAATCAAACTCTTTTATTAGTTTTTCAAATTCGCTTAAATATATCTCATCCATATAAGAGAAAACACCATTTTTAACAAGATTTTTTCTTAGATAAGATTTTTTTAAATTATAATTTCTCTTTATACATTGATATCCAACAGCTGGCCTTAAATACTCATAATCAAAATACTCAATTTTTAATATCTCAAAATTAAACTCATTTAACAGCATCCTCATAAGTTCAACTGGAAAGCAGTATATATGGGTCATATACTCAGTTTCACTTCCATAAATCCAATTTAAAATTCTTTCTCTTTTTTCTATAGTATCTGCTTTTAGAAAAAGTTCAAATGATTTTTCTATGTGTGGGGTTTCTATTATCAAAAATTTATCTTTTTTAAGAACTCTTGATGCTTCTGATAGAAAATACTTTGTCTTAAAAAAACCCAAATGCTCTATTACTTGCGATGCAAGTATTTCATTAAATTTTTCATCATCAAAATCAAGATCATAGGCATTCATCACAAAATCAGGTTTTACATCTTTGTTTACATCTATATTTATGTATCCAGAAAGTTTTTTAAATCCGCATCCAACATTTAATTTCATTTTCTAACACCATAAAATATCTTTTTTAAAAAATTTAAATCTTTTTTAGAATAAAGTTTTGAAATAAAATCAAAATATTTTCTTTTCAAAAAACTCATATTCTTAAGTTCTATTCTGTAAAAGCAATAAGGATCATTATGTAAAACACCAGTTTTACTTAAACTCATCTCCGAACATCCACCCTTACATTCCAAAATATATTTACAATTTTTACAATTTATGCCAGCATCCTCAACCTTAAAATTTCTTGTATAACTAAACGATCTTTCATCGTTCCATATATCATAAAGTGATTTTTTTCTAACATTCCCTTCAATATACCTATCATTATTTATTGAAAGACATCCAAGAACATCTCCATTACTTCTTATCCCAACAACGCTTATTCCAGCCTGACATCCATTCCATTTATCATAAAGATAAATATTTTTGATAATACAAGAATTATACCCCATATCGTGAGCACCTATAACTGGAAGTTCAGAAGTTTTATATTTTCTCCTCATTGATTCTATAAAAAGTCCAACTGAATAAAACTCCTCTTCATCGAGAAGATAATCTTTATCAAATCTCCTCCCTTCAGCTCCCGCCACTTGAATTTGCCATGCAATATTTCTTCCTTTTATTAAATCCTTTATTTCACCAAGTTCAGAGATATTTAGTTTTGAAACTGTTGTAATTACGCTTACAGGAAGGTCGTAAGAAAGTGCTTTTTCTATAAAAGAAATCGTTTTATTAAATGCTCCATCTACTCCTCTTATTTTATCATGAGTTTTTGGATTTGCTCCATCAATGCTTGTTGCAAGAGTACGAATATCAAGTTTTTTAAGTTCTTTAAATGTATCTTCATTGTAAACTGTTCCATTTGTAATTACAGATAACTCCATTTCAAGTTCTCTTATTTTTCTTGCAAGAATCCAAAAATCATTTCTCAAAAATGGCTCACCACCCATAAGAGCAATTGATTTACATCCCGTTTTTTTAAGGTCATAGCAAAGCTTTATTGCTTCATCGGTTGAAAGTTCATCTTCCCTTTTTTTGCCAGCAGTAGAACCACAATGAATACATCTTAAATTGCAAGCAAGAGTAAACTCCCACACACAAGAAATAAGATTATATTTACTCATACTTTAGACCAATCTCTTTTAAAGAAGATACAATTGTATTAAAAACTTCTTCTACTGTGATTTTATGACATGATTTCCAATCTCCCGATTTAAGATAAAAATGTTTTCCTGTTTCTGGCAACCAACACGATGCACTATAGTCTGTATTTATTGAAATAGTTGGAGTACCAAGTAGCTCTGCTATATGTAGAGGACCAGTATTATTAGTTAAAAAAAGATCAACTGATGATAATACCTCACATAGTTCATTTAAATTAGCACAAACAATAAAATTAACTTTAATACGAGAAAGTATTTTCATTTTTAAAATTTTAAACTCATTTTTATCCGTGATATATACTTGGTTTAAATGTGATATTTTTTTTTGAATAAGATTACTTAATTCTACAAATTTTTCTGTTGGCCATCTATGTCCAGTTTTTGAAAAATTTCCTGCAAATATAGCAAGAATAGAATAATTATTTTCAATATTTAGTTTTTTCCTAATGTTTATCTTTTTTGAAGGTAGATGATACTCTTCATCATAAATTACTTCAAGTTTTTCAGCCATCTTTCTATATTTATGCCGTATAGGCATTAGTTCTTCAACAACCACACCAGTTGTGTAACAGTTTCTCTTATCTTTTATAAACGAAATCTTATGAATTGCCTTAACAAATTTCATTATGAAAAAGGAAGAATTCGAATATGATGGATTTAAATCTATAACCATAAAATATCTCTTAAAAAAAATATTTTTGAAATAAAAATAAACAATTTTAAAAAATGAAATTGGTGTAAATCTTAAAGGATAAGTATACACTTCATTAAAAATACCAGAAATTTTTGCAAGATCCACATTTCTATTTGTACCAATAAATATTAAATCTGAATCTAAATATTTTTTTCTAATCCCTCTTAAAAACTTTAAACTAACAGCAAGATCTCCAAGCCTTCCTATCCAAAGAATAAGTATTTTATTATTCATTTTTTCAAAAATCTTCCATATTTTTCTCTAAAATCATAAACATATTTTATATACTCTTTGCTGTCAAGTTTAATCTCCTGCCAAGTTTCATTATCATATATCTTAACTCTACCGCCATAGGTTGCAAGCGGCATAACAATTGTATACCTATCAAATACAAGTGCCGCAATATTCCAAGAAAAAACAGGGATATAATCCCATTTAATTCAAAAAGCCCAAAGCCATGAGAATAATCAGATGGTTCATTTTCAACACCAAGCATCTTCATCAATGTTGGAACAAGGTCAAGATGTGATGTTCGATAGTTAACAACTGATGGTTTTAAATCTGGATGATAAAAAACAAGTGGAACCGAAACCTCTTCTTTTGAAAAGGAATGGTTATGCCCATAATAGCCTCTTTCCATAAATGGTTCTCCATGATCACCGGTTATAATTATAATGGTATTTTTAAGTAAACCATTGTTTTTTAGTGATTCTATTATTTTTGCTATAAGATGATCTTCAAAATAAACAGAATTTTTATATTTATTGAAAAGTGGTTTTATGTTTTCTTTGTTTAGTTTTAAAAGATTTACACCATAAGAAGATTTGAACTTTTCAATCTCTGGTGGATAATCATATGCTCCATGAGTCGAGTCAAAAAAAGCAAAAACAAAAAAATATCCTTTATTTTTCTTAGAGTTTATATATTCAATAACTTTATTGCAAAGATTTGAATCCTTTTCATAAAGTGTTTTACCTTCTGGCTCATCATATATATCATTTTTGCTGATATTAACAAAACAAGTATTTGTAAACTCAGGAAAAGTTAATTTGGCAGTTGCAAAAATCCCAGTATTGTAATTAAGTTTTTTAAGAACATCGATAAATAGAGGAGATCTTCTTTCCCCAACCATCTTAAACCAATAATTTCCATAAATTCCATAAAACATAGAAAATATTCCAAACCTTGTTGCATTACCACCTGAATAATGATTTTTAAAAACAATTGCATTTTTTGAAAATTCCCAAGTATGTGGCATTATATCTTTGTCAAGCATATCATATCTCATGGAATCTACAACAAGATATATTATGTTATATTTTTTAGAAACCTGTTTTAATCTCAATTCTTTTTTAGGATAATCAAGAAAGGTATTTTTATCATCAACAATCTTTACATCTCTTTTTAAGTCAAAGCCAAGATATTTATTTGCAAAAGATCTTATTGTAAGAGGCTGATAAAGTGGAAATATTTCTCTTGTCTTAGTAACTGGAGTATAATTATAAAGTGACGATATTGCAAAGCCAAATTTATCGATAAAGACTAAAATTAAAAGAATGATTAAAATCTTTTTAAGCTTAATTTCAAATTTTTTTTCTAAAAGTTTTTTTGAAAGAAAATAAGCAAAAATTTCAACTAAAAAAAACATTAAACAAAAAATAAAAAAATAAAGTTTTACATTCCAACTTTGGTTAAGTGTTTCAATTCCACCCGGTGTAGTTAAAAGATTTATAACCATCGAATTTATATGAAAATCCCAAAATTTATACAAAATAACATCAACTAAATTTGAAATATGAATAAACAAAAATAAGATAATAAGCAAATAATTTCCAAAAGGTAGTAAAACTAAAATAAAAGAAATCAAACCAAGAACAATATAAATTAAAAATGTATTTGAAATAAGAGCAAAAAAACTAAAAAGATAACCTGTAAAAATATTTTTTGATATAAAAATATAAGAAAAACCAAATAAAACACTTATAAAAAAATTCAACAAAACAAAATACTTTAAAAAAGATAACCTATCCTTAAAACTTATCTTATTCATATATAAGATATAAAAGAAACTCTAAATTTCCTTTTTCGCCTTTAATAGGAGAATCAATAAATCCAATAATTTTTAAGTTTTTAAATTTATTCACAAAATCAATTATATCATTTAGAGCTTTTTTTCTCAATTCCTCATTTTTTACAATTCCTTTTTTTAAATCTTTAGGTTCAAGTTCAAACTGCGGTTTTACAAGTAAAATGATATCAGTTTTCTTTGAGAGACATTTTAAAAGTGGTGGTATTATAAGTTTCAATGAAATAAAACTCACATCAACAGCTACAAAATCAATACTTTCATCAAAAATCTCTTTTTTAAGAAATCTTGCATTTGTTTCAGGAATAAAATAAAACCTTGGATCTGAGAGAATTTTTTCATGAACCTGCCCCTTCCCGACATCAACTCCATAAACTTTTTTTGCACCTTCTTGAAGCATACAATCAGAAAAACCACCAGTTGCAACACCTATATCAAGACAAATTTTACCTTTTAAATCTATCCTAAAATGATCTATTGCTTTTTTTAATTTTATTCCCCCTCTTGAAACATACAAATCCTTTGCTTTTACCTCAATGATAGTATTTTCCTCATCAAATTTTTTACTTGCATCACAGACCACCATTCCATTTACAAAAACCTCACCTGCCATTATAAATCTTTTGGCTTTTTCTCTTGACTCAAAAAGTCCTCTATAAACGCAAATTTCATCAAGCCTTTTTTTCATTTCTCTTAATTTCCTCAAGAAATTTTTTTATTTTTGCTTCATTTCCTTGTTCTGTTGGTACATAGAATTTTTTGGGATTTGGCATATACTCTTGCTCAATATAATGAGAAGGAAAATCATGTGGATTTTTGTATTTACTGATATTTTTATCTGAAATTTTAAAATTCCTAAGATGTGGTGGAACCTCTCTATGAGGACCTTCTTTGACTTCTTTGATTGCTTTTTCAATTCCTAAATATGCTGAGTTTGATTTTGGAGAAAGACAAACATATAATGCAGCATGAGCAAGTATAATTCTTGCTTCTGGCATTCCTATATTTTTAACCGCTTCAAATGCAGAATTTGCAACAACAAGAGCCATCGGATTTGCAAGTCCTACATCCTCACTTGCGCATATAACTATTCTTCTTGCAATAAAAAGAGGATCCTCACCAGCATATATCATCTTAGCAAGCCAATAAAGTGTTGCGTCAGGATCTGTCCCTCTCATTGATTTTATAAAAGCAGAAATTACATCATAATGTTCGTCATATTTTTTATCATATGAAACATATCTTGTCGAAAGTATCTCAACTACAGCATTTTCATCAACAATGTTATTTTTAGAAATAACCACGGATGCTTCAAGAGCATTAAGCAATCTTCTTGCATCTCCATCACAATATCTTATAAGAATTTCTCTTGCCTTATCAGTTATAGATATTTTTCCATCATAACCTTTCTCAATTGCTCTTTTTATAATAAGAGAAATGTCCTCTTCGTTATGTTTTTTAAACTCAAAAATTAGAAATCTTGAGAGAAGCGATTTATTTATATAAAAAAATGGATTTTCCGTTGTAATTCCTATAACAACTATTTCATCCCTCTCAATCGAAGGCAAAAGAACATCCTGTTGTGATTTATTGAAATGATGTATCTCATCAACTATAACAATTATATTTTCTTTCTCAAAACTTTTTTTAACATAATCTCTAACAGATTTAAACTCACCTATTCCATCAACTGCTGCGTTCAGTTTAAAAACTCTTGCTTTAAGAGATAAAGCAATAATTGATGCAAGAACAGTTTTTCCACTACCACTTGGTCCGTAAAAAAGAGATGATCTAATATTTCCATTTTCTATGGCTCTTCTAAGATATTTTCCTTCGCCAACAATATGTTTTTGCCCAATAAACTCATCAATACTTTGTGGAGCAATTTTTTTTTGAAGGGATTCTTCCATAAAAACTAAAAAAGTGTATCTTTTTCAAGAGATGATTTTACAAGTTCATTTATCTCATCAATTTTTTGTGAAATATTTGAAACTGTTGCCTTATGTTTTTTTTCAATTATATATTTCTCAATTGCATAGTTTAGTGATAGTGTTATAAGTTGATCAAGCGTTGAAATTATATCATTTTCTTTAAGTTTCTCTAAATCAGAAAGAATTTTTGCTTTTATATTCTCAATTTCAATCTCAGTTAATTCATTACTTTCAACCTCAATTTCCTTATTAAATATCCTTACTTTGTATTTCATAACTTGCCTATCTCTTTTTCTATCATCTCACTTAAATTTTCAAGTTTATTTAAAATAAATGCTACTTCTTGATCTCTTTCTCTCAACTTTTTAAGCATAATCATATAATTTTTTTCTTTTTCAAGAAGCGTTTTATTTTCCTCTCTTAATTTCATATTTTCCTTTAAAAGTTCATCTACCTTTTTTGTAAGTGACCTTATATTTTTTTCAAGAAAATCAAGTTTCTTATTAAGATCTTCCATTTTTTAAAATTTAGAAAACAGAGAGAATTTTCTTCTTAAAATCATCTTCATTCTCAACTTTCCCGCCACCTTGAATAAAATCATCTCTTCCACCAGCACTAAGATTTAAAATATTTTTTACCTGCTCAAAAACAGTTTTAACAGAATGAGAGACATCTGGTGTTTTAAGCATAGCAAAACTTATTTTTCCATCTTTAATTGAGTAGACAACAATAAATGAATTTTTCTTACTTGCTTTTTTCTTGTCAGCAAGATTTCTTATTATCTTCATATCTGGTTCATCAACTTTAACAAAAACTACCTTTCCTTTTGATGTATCATACTCTTCGTCATCAGATTTTAAAGTAGAAAAGATTTTATTTTTAAGAGTTTTATTTTCTTCCCTTAATTTTTCCACTCTTTCTTTTACCTCATCATAATAGCAATCAAAAATAGAACTTATATCTAAAAGAATTTTTTCAATATTTTCATACCACTCAATCAATGAATACCCACTTAATCCTTCTATTCTTCTAATTCCTTTTGAAACAGATGAATCTTTAATTATTTTAACTCTAAAAACATCCCTAAGGTCATCAACATGAGTTCCACCACAAAGTTCAAGACTATATCTTTCATTATAATTTTTAAAACCATCTTTGTTTATCAAAACAAATCTTGCAGGATCTGAGTATTTTTCACCAACAAGTATTGTTGCACCTAAAACTTTTGCATCAGAAAGTGGTCTTATATCTTTATAAACCTTATATCCTTTAAGTATTGCTTGGTTTGCTATATCTTCCACCATCTTAAGTTCATCAGGAGTTGGAGTTTTGTTTATAGTGTAGTCAAATCTAAATTTTTCATCGCCTACAAAAGAACCAGCCTGAACAGTATTAGGTCCAAAAACTATTTTAAGAGCCGCATTTACAAGATGTGTTGCTGTATGATTTGCTGCAATCTTTTTTCTTCTATAAACATCTATCTTTAATTTAAATTTATCTCCAACTTTTATAGTACTTAAAACCTCAACCTTGTGATAAAAAACCCTTCCAAGCGGTTTTAATACATCAAGCACTTTTGCAACAATATTTCCGTTTAAATCCTCAATTACACCGGTATCAGAAATCTGACCACCACCCTCAGCATAAAAAGGTGTTTTATCAAAAACAAGATACCAAAAACCATTATCAGCTTTTTCATATTTTTGAGCATTTTCATTTATAATACCTAAAAGTTTTGCTTCAATCTCATAAAACTCATATCCTTCAAAATTGGTTTGTGGAAAATCCAAATCAATCTTATGGAATTTTATTTTATCTTCTTCTCCCTTCCATTTTCTTGATATTTCTGAAGCTTTTTTTCTTGCGTTTTCAAACTCATTATCATCTATCTCTATACCGTTCTTTAAAGCAATTTCTTTTGTAAGTTCATAAGGGAAACCGTATGTTTCATAAAGCTTAAATGCATCTTCGCCAGTTATTTTTTTAGATGAATTTATAAGTTCGTATAGATATTTTTCACCTTTTTCAAGTGTCTCAAGAAATCCTTCTTCCTCATATTTAATTACATTCTTTATATGTTTCATATTTTCAGATATCTGAGGATAAACCCCATCATATATCTTATTAACAGAATCAACAAGATTGTAAAGATACGTTTCTTTAACACCGCAAAGCATTGAGTATCTCATTGTTCTTCTGATTAATCTTCTTAAAATATATCCTCTTCCCTCATTTGAAGGAATAACCCCTTCAGATACAAGAAAAGATGCTCCTCTTATATGATCTGCAACAATTCTTAAAGTTGGAATAAAAAGATCAAAAGCATTTCTTCTTAAAAGTTCTTCATAATAATCCTTTTGATCTGGTTGTTTAAGAACTATATCAGACATTTCCTTGTATTCAGAATTAAAAATATTTTTATTATCTTCTATAAATTTTTTTATTATTGGGGAAAAAAGTGTTGTTTCAAATGGTGAAAATTTATTTTCAACAATAAAACATAATCTTTCAAGACCCATTCCAGTATCAATATTTTTTTTAGGAAGTGGTTTAAAACTTCCATCTACCTGTCTATCAAATTGTGTAAAAACATGATTCCAGATTTCTATATATCTATCACATCCACATTTAGGACCAGGACAATCTCTATGATATATCTCACCTCTATCAAAATATATCTCAGAACAAGGACCACTTGGACCTGTTTCTCCCATTGACCAAAAATTATCTTCCCCCATTTCAAATATATGAGAATGAAGTTCCTTTGGAAGTATAGATTTCCATATCTCTAATGCCTCTTCATCTTTTGGGGCATTTCCTCCAGCATAATATGAAAAATACAATCTTTTAGGATCTATCTTCATAACATTTACAAGAAACTCAAATCCCCACTCAAGAGTTTCTTTTTTAAAGTAATCTCCAAAAGAAAAATTACCAAGCATTTCAAAAAAAGTTAAATGTCTTATTGTTCTCCCTACATTATCTATATCCGTTGTCCTAAAACACTTCTGACAACTTGCTGCTCTTTTTAGATCTGTTTTTAAACCGAGATAATATGGCTTAAACTGAACCATACCTGCCGTGGTAAATAAAAGAGATGAATCTCCTTCTGGTATCAATGAACTTGAAGGAATAATTGGATGCGATTTAGACTTAAAAAAATCAAGAAAAATTTTTCGTATTTCTTTTGAATCCATAAAACACCTCTTAAAAACAAATACAATTTAACTATTATAACTATTTTACAATATTAAGAAGTTTTTCAATCTCAAGAGACATTTTTATAAGATGTTCTCCAAAATTTGGTTGTTTTTTTTCAATCATTGGTATTAGTTTATGTCTTATCCAGTTTCTTGTATAAGTTGTATCATAATTTGTTTTATCAATAGCATAGCGTAGTTTATTTTCTTTTAAATACTTTATAATCTCATCTTTTTTTAAGCAAAGAATAGGTCTTACAACATATATTTTATCTGAGATTTTTCTTTTAACAGGTATTCCACAAAACCCTTTTATGCTTGTTCCTCTAATAAGATTTAAAATAATTGTTTCTATATGTTCATCAAGATTATGGGCAGTTGCAACAAGCGTGCATCTATATTTTTTAGCATATTTTAAAAAAAGCTCATATCTTTTTTTTCGCGCTACATTTTCAAGATTATCTCCAGTTTTTTTAGCAATAATTGGAATATCAACTTTTGCAGAAATAAATTCTATAGAATTTTTCTCACAATAATCTCTAACAATTTTTTCATCGTAATCTGCTTCTTTTCTTATTCCATGATTTAAATGAAAAACGACAAAATCATATTTGCCCACTTTATCAAAATAATGAAGCATAAGCATTGAATCAGGACCACCAGAAACGCCAAGAAGTATCTTATCTTTTTTGGAAATAAGTTTATTCTTCTCTATGAATAAATTTATTTTATTCCAAACACTTAAGGTATATTTTTCCCTCATAATCAACTCATATCAACTATATTCCATTTTTCTCCATATATTTCAAAAACTTCCTTCTTTAATCTGTAGTTTGAAAAATCTCTAAGATAAGGATCATCTAAAAGAATCTTTTCTTTATCCTCAAGAACCATAGAAAAAATTTCTTTATCTCTATAAATTGATGCTATTCTAAACTCAATATCTCCGTGTTGTTTTGTTCCAAGAATTTCTCCAACACCTCTTATATAAGCATCCTTTTCGCTTAATTCAAAACCATTAGTTGTTTCGCATAATGCTTTTATTCTTTCATAAGCATCACCACTTCTAACATCGCTTATAAGAAAACAATATCCATCATTTCTTCCTCTTCCAACTCTTCCTCTCAACTGATGAAGTGATGCTATGCCAAATCTTTCAGCATTTTCTATTATCATTACAGTTGCATTTGGAACATCAATACCCACCTCAATTATAGGTGTAGCACATAAAACTTTAATATCACCATTAGCAAACTCTTGCATTATTGATTGTTTTTCTTTTGAACTCATAGATCCGTGAATAAATGAAACTTTATTTGGAGCAAAAATATCTTTTATTCTTTCATATTCTTTTAAAAGTGATTTAATTTCTTTTTTTGAACTTTCTTCTATCACAGGAAAAACTATATAAACCTGAAAACCTTTTTCAATCTGTTTTTTTGCTTCATCAAAAGCTGTTTTTTCATCAGTATGAAAAGTCATTATCTTGCCTTTTCCTGGAGGCATATCAGTTAAAACCGATAAATCAAGATCTCCATAAAGTGCAAGAAAAAGTGTCCTTGGTATCGGAGTTGCAGTCATAACTAAAATATCAACCCTATCACCTTTTTTTCTAACAGTTGCACGCTGTCTAACACCAAATCTATGTTGTTCATCTATAATAACAAGTGCAAGATTTTTAAACCTTACATTTTCTTCCATAAGTGAATGAGTTCCAACAATTATATCAATCTCACCATTTATAAGCCCTTCTAAAATTTCTTGTTTTTTCTTTTTTGGTGTTCCTGATGTAAGAACCTCAAATTTGAGATTAAGTCCATATAAAAATTTTTTAAAAGTAATATAATGCTGTTCTGCAAGTATCTCTGTTGGAGCTATAAAACATGCTTGATAATTATTTTCCACAGCAAGAAGACAAGCGCTTATCGCAACAACTGTCTTACCACTTCCAACATCCCCACACAAAAGCCTTGCCATTGGATAGGGGGATCTCATATCCTTAAAAATTTCATTTATTGCTCTTTTTTGCGATAAAGTAAATTCAAAACCCATATTATTTTTAAAAGGAGTTAAAAGTGTTCTTTTTATTTCATAGGTTCTTTTTTTAATTATTTCTCTTGTCTGTCTTTTTTTAATACCCCAAGCAATCCCCATAAGAAATAACTCTTCATATATAAATCTATCCCTTGATTTTTTAAGTGTTTCAATATCTTTTGGAAAATGAATATTTATCAATGCATTATATCTATCAAAAAGATTTCTTTTTTTTATTATGTAATCTGGTATTATTTCATAAACTGCTTCTTCTTTTAGATTTGAAATCGCATTGTAGATTATTCTTCTAAATGTTCTAATATCAATCCCTGATGTAAGAGAATATATTGGAACTATTCTATTAAAATTTATAGATAGATCTTCATCTCCCTCAAAATAAATCTCATCCACATTTATCTGCGATCTAAAAAAATTGCTTTCAATTCTTCCCACAACATAAACCTTTATTCCTTTTCTAATCTTTTTTTTAATAGGCATAAAAACATCGAAATTTCTTTTATAGTTTTTAAATATATTTGCTTCATATTCTTTATTTTCATCCCTAAAAAATATCTTAAATATTTTCAAACTTGATGATGTCTGAATCTCATAAAAATCAAAAACCTCACCGCTAGCTACATCAACATCATCAATCTCTGGTATTTTTTTATCTTTTATAAGCCTTCTATCTTGATATGACCTTGGAAAATAAAGAAGAAGATCCCAAATATTTTTTATATCAAGTTTAGCAAGAATCTCACTCCTTTTAGGCCCAACTCCTTTTATGTATTTAACATCATCTTTAAGAAACATTTATTTTTTGATTATGGAAGGAATTATATTTTTAAGATCCTCAATATTCGGATCAATAACCTTTATCTCTTTTTTAACAAAATCTTCAACAGGTGATACATCTTTAAGTCCGCTTCCAGTAATTAAAAGAAGAACATTATCACCTTTTTCAACCTTTTTTTCATTTTTTGCTTTTTTTAATGCAGCATAAACCGCTGCTGCTGAAGGCTCAGCAAATATACCAGTTTTTGCTGCAAATTCTCTCATTGAGATTTTAACCTCTTTGTCAGTAACATTAATTGCAAAACCACCTGATTCTTTTATCGCAAGAAGAGCAGCAAAACCATCTTTTGGAGATTTAACTGATATACTATCACATATTGTTTTTCCGCTTACAACAGGAATTTTTTCAAGATTCTCAGTAAATGCTTTGTATATCGCATTTGATTCCTCACTTTGAACAGCAATAAGCTTTGGAAGTTTATCTATGAAACCTATCTTTTTGAATTCAAGAAAACCTTTCCATATTCCACTAATTATATTTCCATCACCAACAGGAATAAATATCTTATCTGGAACCTCCCACTCAAGTTGCTCACATATCTCAAATGCAGCTGTTTTTTTGCCTTCTCTTGTATAAGGATTATAACCACTAGTTCCGTTATACCAACCAAATGTTTCACATGCTTTAAGACAAAGATCAAAAGCATCATCATATGTTCCTCTAACAGATATAACACTTGCTCCATATGCAACTAATTGTGCTATCTTTGCTTTTGGAGCAGTTGAAGGAACAAATATTATAGCTTTAATTCCAAGCGATGTTGTTATTGCTGCAAGAGAGGAAGCAGCATTTCCTCTTGAGGCTATTGCAATTATTCTGTTTTCTTCATCAAGCATTTCAATTGCTCTTTTTACAACAACATTTGTTGCTCTGTCTTTGAAAGAAGCAGTTGGATTTATAGTATCATCCTTGATATAAATCATTTCTAATTCAAGTTCATCACTTAATCTTTCATTTTTATAAAGAGGTGTAAAACCAACTTTTAATGGTGAAATTCCTTTAAGATCCTCTACAGGTAAAATATCAAAATATCTCCACATATCATAATGAGGATTTGCTTTCAATTCTTCATAACTAAACCTCTTTTTTATAAGATTATAATCATATATAACCTCAAGATTACCACCACAAGAGTTACAAACATACTTAACTTCATTTATATTATGCTCTTTACCGCACATAATACATTTTAAAAAAAGAACCTTTTTCATAATCTTTCTCCTATGGAATTACAGTAGTACCTCTCTCCCCCCTAAGTGTTTCTTCAAAAAACTCTGTTTTAGTTATATATACTTTTGATCCGCCATTTCTTATAAACTCAATAGATGCCTTAACTTTTGGTCCCATACTTCCACTAGGAAACTGCTCTGGCACCTCATTATAAAGTTTTTCAAGCTCTCCAACACTTATTACTCTAATATCTTTTTGATTTGGCTTCTGATAATTCAACTTTATTCCATCCTCTCCTGTAAAAATTGTAAGAGTAACTTCTATATCCTCCCCTCTTTCTTTTGCTCGCTTATAAAGAAGGCTTCCTAAAAGAGCACTTGCAAGATCTTTATCTATCACAGCTTCAATACCAGTATAGATTTTAAGTGGTTTCTTTGATGGATCATATTTTCTTCTATACTCCACACCATAATTACACCTATAAATTTCATACCCATTTTCAATAACTGGGCTTACTTCTTTTACAGGTATTCCTCCACCACCAACAGTTATTGGTATAATCCTTTTCTCTATAAGAGACTCAATTGCATCTATCTCAACTATATCTATTGGTTTTGGAGAAGGGACAACTCTTCTCCATATCTCTTCTCCTTTATCATCCTTTTTATAAAGTTTCATTATCCACCCTTCTTTTTTTATTCTTTCCTCAGCCTCTTTTTTTGTATATGATGGACCAATATATTTTGAAGGATTTTTAAAATCAGGGTCATCAGGATTTACTACAACTTGCGTTATCACTCCGCAAACTATATTATCTATACCTCTTATATTAAGCTCATTGTTTAATTGAGCAATCATATAAGCCATTGATCCTTGTGTATCAGCAACACAAACATCAAGTGGAATTGGAAAAAGAAAATTTCTTGAGTATTCAGATCTTAAAAGAGCATTTCCAACTTGAGGTCCATTACCATGAGTTATTACATAATAATCCTCGGGATGCTTTTCAAAAATATCAGCAACATTTTTTACAGTTCTTGCAGTTCTTTCCCATTGCATAGGGATATCAGGATTTATGGGCTTTCCATCTTTATCTTTAAGCCCAATTGGTGAAACCTCATTTCCACCGAATGCAAATATTCTTATTGTTTTCTTTTTCATAAACGCCTCTATAATTAAAAATTATATGCTTGAAGTCTTCCATTAATAATAGAGCACATCATATTGTTTTTACAACTTATTATAAAAATTATACAAAAAATTTAGTATAATTTAATTGTAAGATAGAGGTTAATGGAGGCAAAAAAATGCTTTACAGGTACATACCATTCATTATAGCAGGACTTTTATTATCTTCCTGTGTAAAAAAACAAATTAAGCAAAACTCGCTTCCTTCTGATCAGATATCTGTATCAACTGAAACAGTATCAGTAACAAATGTTTCAAGCCAGAGTGTTAAAACAGAAAATCTTTTAGATGAAACAGCAGGGGAAGCAAATGTAAGACAGGAAAGAGAAATATCACTTGATACAGTTTATTTTGATTTTGATAAATATGAGCTTTCAAACGAAGCAAAAGAAAAACTTTCTGCAAATGCAAAAAAGATTATAGAAAATAAATATTCTGTAACAATAGAAGGGCATTGTGATGAAAGAGGAACAAATCAGTACAACCTTTCACTTGGGCAAAAGAGAGCAAATGTTGTTAAAGATTACTATATAAAATTAGGTGTTCCAGAAAATAAAATTGCAACAATATCATATGGAGAAGAAAAACCGGTATGTTTTGAACATAATGAAGAATGCTGGTCAAAAAACAGAAGGGCTGAAACAAAAGTAAGCAAATGAAAAAAATATATATAACACCCTTTATATTAATTCTTTCATCTTGTATGGCAACCCAGCAAGATATGATAATACTTCAAAGCCAAATTGACGATCTAAACACAAATATATATACCCTTAAAAAAAATCAAGCAGATCTTTCTTTAAAAATCGATGAATTAAACAGAAACTTATCCTCATTTACAGAAAACTCAAAAGATCTAAATATTGAGATGTCACAACTTTCTCATAAAATAGATGATTATATAAACTTAACTGATAAGAAAATAAATACAGTAACAAAGATAGTTGATCAAAAAATTGAACAAAAAAATAAAGATGAAAAAGAAAATGAGTATTTCAAAGAAACAATGACATTTTATAAATCTCTCTCACTATATACATCAAAAAAATACGAACTTGCAAAAGAACAATTAAAGGAGTATATTACAAAATTTCCTAAAGGTGAAAATATAGATCTTGCACATTTTTATATGGCAGAAACATTATATGAACTAAAAGATTTTAAAGAAGCAGCAATATTTTACTCAAAGATTATGGTCAATTTTCCATCATTTCCCAAAATGGATTATGTAAAACTAAAGTATGCAAAATCACTTCTTCAATTAAATGATTCTAAAAAAACTGATGAAGCATTAACTTATCTTTACTCAATATTAAAAGAAAATCCTAATTCTGATGAAGCAAAAATAGCAAATGAGATAATATTATCCCACAAAAAAAATCAAAAAAACTCTATACCAAAACATAAAAAATAATGTGGTTTCTTTTTTTAATTAATTTTTCACTATCTATATTTTCACAAAATACAGAAATATACATTGGTGTTGAAAAAAAGGTTTCTATAGAAAACATAATAATAAAAGATTTTAAACCAAAAACAACTGATACAATTTCTATAGAAAAAGCAAATGAAATAAAAGAAATTGTAAGAAGCGATCTTCTTTTTTCAAGATACTTTAAAGTCATAGAAATAGAAGAAGATATAAAAAGTGAGGAAAATTTGTATTATCTATCTAAAGCAGGTAATTATATTCTTTCAGCAGATATTGAAGTAGTAGGTTTTCAAATAAATCTTGTTGCATCACTTTTTAAAATATCAGAAAAAAAACACATATTTAAAAAGATTTATTCCGCAGATACAAATTCGATTAGAAGATTAGCTCATACATTGAGCGATGATATAGTTGAAAATTTAGTTAATGTAAAAGGCATTGCAACAAGTAGAATTGTTTTTTCAAATGATTCAACTGGATACAAGGAAATATACATGATAGATTATGATGGAGAAAATCTAAAACAACTAACCAATCATAAAAGTATCTCTATTGTGCCAAGATGGTCAAATGATGGAACAAAAATATTTTATACCTCATATAGATATGGGAATCCTGATCTTTTTGTAATAGATTTTACTGAAGGAAAAATAAAATTATTTTCGAAATTTCAAGGATTAAATATTGCTGGTGGAACATCACCTGATAATTCAAAAATAATACTTACAATGTCAAGAGGAAAAGATCCATCTATATATATAATTGAAATTCAATCAAAAGAAATTCAAAATCTCATATCAAACTTTGGTGTATGTGCATCACCAACATTTTCTCCTGATGGAAAAGAAGTTGCTTTTATAAGTGATAGGCCAGGAAATCCTCAACTCTATATTTATAATCTTGAAACAAAAACATACAGGAAACTTACAAATTTTTATTGGGCTGATTCTCCAAACTGGTCAAACTCAGGTAAATGGATTGTTTTTTCAGGAAGAGAAACAAAAAATGAAAAACTAAATATTTTCATAACTGATCCAACAACTTCAAGAATAATACGTCTTACAAGAAATGAAGGAGATAATGAAGATCCAAGTTTCTCTCCTGACTCCAGATTTATAACATTTATATCAACAAGAAATGGAAAAAGAGATATTTATATAATGGATATAGATGGTTCAGCTCCTCATCTTCTATCACAAAAAATAAAAGGAAACTCATATACTCCAATGTGGAGTAGATAAGGACTAAAACGTGAAAAATGTGAAAATCGTGAAAAATGTTGGATTATGAATGATGAATTATGAAGTAGGGATTTGGGATGAAGATTGAAAATTAGGGGTTATGAATTATAAATTTTGGATGTTGAATTATGAATTGTAGGGCAAACCTTTAGGTTTGCAAATAAAGTATAAATCCCTCTGCCCTACAAAAAATCTCTCCTTCTCCTTCTTTTGTAATCCAAACTCACTAACTTTTATAGGATAACTATAAAATTTTTAAAAAGTAATTTTTTAAAAAAAAATTTAAAATCCCCCAAATCCCCCTTTATGAAAGGGGGATTTAATAAGTGAGATATGGTGAAAAAGTGAGTGAGAAGTAAGAAAGTTTTGTTATTTTGTTTTAACTGATTTTTTGGGTACAGCAAGATTTGGATTAAAACACTTTCTGCATCTTGCCTCATACTTATCTAATGCTCCAACCTCTATTCTTGAATTTCCTTCTATAAGTTTTTGAGAATAATGAGCAGGATTTCCACAAACCATACATATAGCAAGATTTTTTGTTACATACTCTGCAATTGCCATAAGTTTTGCCATATTCATAAATGGCTCTCCTTTCCAGTCCATATCAAGCCCTGCAACTATTACCCTTTTCCCCATATTTGCAAGTTTATTACAAACCTCAACAATCTTTTCATCAAAAAAATGTGCTTCATCTATTCCAACAACTTCAGTATCATCCTTAACCTTTTCAAGTATTTCTTTTGCATTTTTAACTGGCGTTGCTTTAAGCATATTTTTATCATGAGATACTATATGCTCTTTTAGATATCTTGTATCAAGATAAGAATTAAAAACTTGAACCTTTTGTTTTGCTATAAGACAAAGTTTAAGTCTTCTTATAAGTTCCTGTGTTTTTCCTGAAAACATACTTCCTGTTATAACTTCAATACATCCCCTCACATTTATATTATTTGAATATATCATAACCTCCCCCTATTATTTTTAAACCATTCAAGTGTTTTAAGCAATCCTTCCTCAAAACCTACCTTTGGACTGTAACCTAAATCCTTTTTTATAAGCGATATATCAGCATATGTCTTTCTCACATCTCCAGCTCTTTTTGGCATAAACTTTCTTTCAAGTTTATAACCAAGAAACTTTTCAAGTAATCTTGCTATTTCAAGAAGAGAAATACTTGATCCACAACCAACATTATAAACTTTACCATTTGTTTTATTAGAAAGAGCAGCTTTAATATTTGCATCAACAACATTTGAAACATATGTAAAATCTCTTGATTGTTTACCATCCCAGTGAATCTCAAGCGGTTTTTTTGAAAGAGAAAGTTCTATAAATTTAGGAATCACCACAGAATACATTGATTCTGCTGGTTGTCTTGGACCAAAAACATTAAAATATCTTAAAGAAACTGTCGGAAGTCCATATGTTTTTGAAAACATAACACAGTAATACTCTGCTGCAAGTTTTGATACAGCATAAGGAGAAATTGGTGCTGGAGTAAATGTCTCTTTTTGGGGAAATTTTTTACACTCACCATAAACAGAACTTGATGAAGCATAAACAACTTTTTTAACACCTTCCTCTTTTGAAGCTATAAGAATATTAAGAGTTCCATTTATGTTATTATCATTCGCACTTCTTGGATCATCCACAGATTTTGGAACAGATCGCATTGCAGCCTGATGAATTACGTAATCTACACCTTTAACACTTTTTTTAACAGTTTCAAAATCTTTTATATCTCCTTCTATTATCTCAATTTTATCTTTAACATCTTTCAAATTTTCTATACTTCCTGTTGAAAAGTTATCAAGAACCCTCACTCTTTGCCCCATTTTTACAAGCTCATCAACTATATGTGAACCAATAAAACCAGCCCCACCAGTAACAAGCCATAAATTTTTCATATTACCTCCTTAAAATTTTACTCCACTTTTTTTTCAAGAGCACTCTTTACATTTTCAAGAAGTTCATCTGCACTAAATGGTTTAGTGAGAAATGCAGCAATCTGATTAAATTTTGTAAATAAACTTCTTGATGGTTCAAGTGCTGATAAAACTATTATTGGTATCTTTGACATTTCCTTATCATCACTGAGAGTAGTTGTTATTGAATATCCATCAATACCAGGAAGCATAACATCAAGAATCATAAGATCTGGTTTAAAATCTTTAATTACATCAATAACATCTCTTCCATTATCACATATTCTAATGGTATGTCCCATACTCTCAAGTGTTAATTGCAAAAGACTAGATATTTCAGGATCATCATCTACAACAAGTATCTTTGCCATAAGAATTCTCCTTTAAATATAATTTTACAAAATTAAGGGAAATAAATTGAAAAAGGCGAATATTTTTCAGTTTTATCATCAATCTTTTTTTCATCAGTTTTATCCATATTAGGAGTTTCCTTTTTCTCTTCAGTTTTTAGATCTTTTGATTCTATTTTCTCTTTTTGTTTTTTTATTATCTCATCCAATTTTTTTATTTGTTCCTCATCTAAATATGATTTTATTATCAAAGTCACATTTTTATTATACTCAATTAGTTTTTTCTTAAGTTCCTCAATTTCTATCTCTAGTTCTTTTTTTTGAGAGAGTTTTTTTTCATATTTCTTATTTACTGAGTCAAATTCTTTCAAGTTTTTTTTAAGATCTTTTGTTATTTTTTCAACCTGTTCTTGAGTAAGATTTAGTGTCTCAATAGATTTTAAAACTTTTTCTGGTTCTGGACGTTGGATCTTATCTTCAGAGTAGAGAAAATTAAAGAAAAGGAAAATAAAAAACATAAAACCTCCATTTATTTGCTTTCAATACTATTAACAACATCAAAAATTGTATACTTACTTGTGTGTTCTGTTTTGTCCCATTTTTTCTTATCTTTTACAATTCCTAACAAAAAAATTGGCATTCGTAGAAAGCCAAGAACAGGCTGCACAAAGTACCCTAAAAAAATAGCAAAATCAATCTTCCTCATAACCAAAATGCTAAAAGGAAAGACAAAAAAAGGAAATGTAATTATAATAAATTTCAAAATCCAATCTGATGGAATATGACAAAAAATTTCAAGAAGTATATTAAATCTATCACTTGTAAAATACATCATCCCTCCACAAAAACTTATCAAAGCAATCCTATATACACCAACACAATATATAAAAGCTTCAAACATTCTCAAATCAAGTGTTTTCATAAAACCCTTTAAAAGATTTAATGCATGCTTTTTAGCGGTATCAAGTGATCCTCTTGTCCATCTTATAGATCTCTTTACATATTGCGAAATATGAACAGGTTGTTCATCGTATACAATTGCATTTTCACACCAGTTTATATGAACACCATTTAATATTAATCTCATTTGCATCTCAAGATCTTCTGTAAGGCATTCTTCATCCCATTTAAATTTTTTAACCACATCTATTGAAAAGCATATCCCTTTTCCATGAAGTGTTGCTGAAAGCCCCAAGTATTCTTTTGGTTTTTGAAAAAAATAGTTTGTTATAAATTGACCACTTGATACAATAAGAGAAACTATTGATTCTCTTATATTTTTAGGAATTTGCTGAGCCTGAATAGCAATATCGCCATTTTTTAATCTTACACACACTGCTTTTAAAAATTTAGGATGAACAAGAGAATCAGCATCAAAATAACAAAATGCATCATACTCTTTTAATGAAAGTATTTTTTCCGTTGCACGATTTAGTGCTTTTGCTTTATTTGATTGTGCATCTCCTTTGAATATCAAAAGTTCACATTTCAATGGATGCTTACGAACAACATACTCTGTATCATCAGTACAATTATCACATATTATGTAAATATCGTAAAGTTCTTTAGGATAATCAAGGTATAGAAAACTATCAAGTAAATTTTTAATAACATCTCTTTCATTATGTGCAGGCACAAGTATTGCAAATTTTTTATTATAATAATTTTCGATATAGTCAATTTGATTTTGATCTTTTTTTCTAATTAGAAAAAAACCAACAAAAGAAATAAAGAGGTAAAAAAAGATATTTACTAAAAAGTAAAACTGAATAATATTGCTTAAAATTAAAAATAATAAAATCAACACTTCCATATTGAAATTCCTATAAATAAAATACTATAATTTATTTTACCAAATAATTTATGGAAAACAACTCAAAAAAATCAAGATTTTGGATTTATCTTATACCAATATATATACTTGTTGCTATTCCAATTATAAAGTGGAGTATAAAATTATCATCGCCAGATATTCAACTCTCTCAAGAAGATTTAAAAGCGTTCTCCACAGATAAAAAGCTTAAAAACGAAGATTTTAAATTTTATGAGCCAAACCTTGAAGATGTATCATACGCTGTAAGATATAGAAATATTGAAGATGATAAAAACTCACCCAAAACATCTAAATTAAAAGAAGATGATCAAGATAAACAAGATAAAGCAGAAGAAAACAACAAGAAAAATACTAATACAAAAACTGATCTACCAAAACCTGTCAAAGAAAATGAAGGGAAAATTCCTAAGGCAGATGACTTAAAAGCTAAAGAAATGACATCAATAGGGTATAAAAAAGGATTTTTAACAGATGTGGTTGGCAAATTAATAAATAATCCTAAAGCCCTTAAATCCCTTTTTGATAATGAGTATGTAGTTAAAGGATTTCTCTCAAGAGATATAGTAAAAAGAAACTTGCAAGATCCAAATGCATTAAAATCATATCTTACCAATACAAATGCTGTATCTAATTTTTTAAATAACCAAATTGTAAAACAAGTCTTAAATAACCCAACTCTTTTAAATACAATGGCACAATCAAAACTTGTTCAAGAAATAATGAAATCGCCAGCAGTAAACAATATTTTAATTGATCCACAAGCAAGAAACGAGATTTTAACAAAAAATCCTCAGATAAATGAACTTCTCTCAAATCCAAATATAATTCAAGCACTTTCTCAAAATTCAAATGCATCAAAGTTTTTAATGGGAAATAAATAAAGTGAGAGTTGAGAAGGGAAGAAGTGAGTTTTTATTTTAGGTATTTAAGTTTTTTTATTTTAGTTTGTGGAAAATAAAAATCAAGAATTTCACGGTAATTTTTATTTTTTCTTAAAGCAAGTCCAACAGCCCCAGACTGACACATTCCTATTGAATGCCCCCATCCACCACCATAAAACCATACATTTCTTATTCTTCCACTACTAAAACGATTTATCTCTATATTAAAAAGCGTTGATTTAAGAGATGTCAATCCAAAATTACTTCTTATTATATGTTCTTTATTAATAATAACACTCTTTTTGCTTCCTATCACTTTTACCGAATTCACATTACCACTTCTACTTCTTTTAAGAACAACAATGCTTTTTAACTCACCTATAGAATATTTTTTGTCAAGTATGAAGTTTATATCAGATCTTTTTATTATTCTCAACCATCTAAAATGACTGTCTGGAATCATTCCGGGATAATTACAATAAGCATCCGGATTTGTTTTTATCCATACATTAAATTCCCAAGGAGAAAGCCCTTCATTTTTGGAATCAGAATCTGGATGAGCGCAAAGATATGGAACATTTCCCCATCCTTTAACCTCACTTGATGCTTGAATAAATCCTCCACAATTTGCATGATAGAAAGCATAAGCAAGTTTATTATCATATGTTAGAACCTCACCCTCTGTTTCAAATACACTTTTTGTTGTTGAATTTGCCTCAGCATCAACTCCACCATATACCTGACAGTGTTGTGTATCACATAAATGATAACCATTTTTCTTATGCGGACCTTCTTTAAATCTCCTTACTGCTTCAGTTCTTGCTATAACAGCCTGTGCCTTAAGAGCTTCAATAGGCCATTTTGCCTCCATTTCCCTTGGAACAACTCCAAGAAGATAATATTCTAATTCTACATTGTTTATTATTCCAAAATATCCTGAATAAGGAACTATTATAATTTCCCCTCTATATTCTCTATCAGAATATCTAAAATATGGATTTGTATTTTTAAGATCTCCTTCTATTATTACCGTACCATTTCTTTGATCATAAGGTCTTAAAACAAAAGATTTTGAAAAAAAATTAAGAAGCCTTCCATAATTATCATATAAAGAAACACCATTTTTTTCATATTTTATAATTATACTTTCATTTTTATCTATCTCTCTGTAAAATTTATTACTATCATACCCATATACCATAAGTCTATCAAAGCTTCTTACCTTTATTCTTTTGTTTCTTCTATGATTCCCCATATTATCAGTACCAATAGCAACTTTAATTTTTAAGCTTTTATCCAACATACTTATATTATAGTTTTCAGATATTATTGTTGGATGAATTATCCTGAAAGGGGTTTTCATATCCTCAGGCTGTCTTGTAACTTTTCCTTCTATGGCTTTTACCATTTTTTTAGCAACTGGATGATCTGGAATATAATCAAGAATTCGATAATACTGATTATACGCATTATTATAATCATCCTCTTTTAAATATATCTGAGCCAAAGGTATCCTTGCTTCAACAAAGGAAGGGTCCTTTCTTAATGTTTCTATTAGATACTCTTTTGCTTTATCATACATCTCAAAATTTACATAATTCCATGCAAAAAGATAATCCACACCAGCATAATCACCTCTTATTTTTTTATAAATATTAAGATAATCAATACTTTTAACAAGATCTTTTCGCTCTGAATAAATCATTGAAAGCCCAAGAATACTTAAATAATTTGAATTATCAAGAGAAAAAGAATCATTAAAATATTTTTCTGCAAGTTCAAACTCTGATCTATGAAAATAAAGCCATCCAATTTCTGAAAGAACATAACTATCTTTTTTAATCTCAGTATATTTTTTAAAATATTCAATTGCTTTTAAATAATCATCCATATATTTAAATATTGCTCCTATATCAAGAAGAACCGAAGGATCTCTTTCATTTTCATAAACTTTTTTATAATATTCTACTGCTTTCCGATAATCGCCAGAAAGATAACTTTCATAAGCAATGTCCTTTAAACCAGAATAAAGAAAAAATGAAATGAAATAGACAAAAAACAGCATAAAATAATTTTATAATATTTAGATATTTAGTTTGTCTTAACGCATTGGATCATAATTTTTGTCCCTGAAGATAAAATGGATAGTTCAAAATTGTGTCCCTAAAAATATTTCAATTATTCAAAATACTAAATTAGTAAATCCCCCTTAAATTTTTCCTCTTTTGTAACCCAAACTCACTAATTTTTAGGGAATAACTATAAAATTTTAAAAAAAAGTAATTAAAAAATAAACAAAATTTATTTTAATGTTTATACCCTA
>Ga0080004_1066600_pt1 | contig 59995 bp, 62 predicted proteins | sample WasSprMetagenome_FD_69207 | JGI IMG/M metagenome (GOLD analysis project Ga0080004, IMG submission 69207) | Sulfidic aquatic microbial communities from Washburn Spring, Yellowstone National Park, USA - WS (SPADES assembly) (version 2) | ecosystem: Environmental > Aquatic > Thermal springs > Hot...
CGAGCTCTCCTCCAGCTCATCTCCGCATATAGGACACGTCTTTGAAGTGCCTCTGGGATTTACGTACTTTACATGTAATCCGCAGAGTTTTGCTTGATATTCTAAGATTTTTTGGAACCTACTGTATGACCAGCGGTGTAGTCTTCCATTCAACTCCTTGGAACCTGTATTCTTCCTATTAAGGTGCTTAAGGTCTTCCATCACAATTACTGTCGCGCCAATCTCCTTAGCCTTATCAATTATCCTCTTGACGGCCTTGTAATAGATCTCCTTGATCCGCCGCCATTCACGGCCCCTATACTTATCCAGTAGTCTCGCTCGCAGGCTTCCGTCACGAATCCTCGATTGAATTCGTCGGCGCTTAAGAAAATAGCGAGTTCGAATAATGCCCTCGCTAGTCTCAAGCCTCTCGATGAACTCATTGTTGCCGTAGACGATGACGTTCTCATTAACGTCGACGGCGATAACTTTGGCATCCGTGTTTATCTCCGGCAATACAATGGTCTGGCGAAAGACAACGTTCAGGTAAAGGTTGCCATCATCCTTCAACACTAGTTGCGCCTCACTCGGTTTCATGTCCTTGAACTTATCATGATACCTCCCATGAAGCAGTCTCAATGCAACCCACCTTTCTCCATGGACCGCTATTAAAGCCCTCCAGCCCTCGACATCGAGCTTAAATAAATGCCTGTCCAACCATATCGTCCGTCCCCTGAATATCGGTCTCTCCTTTTCACATATCCCCAGCTCCTTCAGCTCTATGAAGGATTCATAGATGCTGGCGGCATACTTGCAGGCAGTAACAATATAATGTGATGGTAACGTTGGATGTCTCTGTCGTAGCTCGCGATACTTTGCATGATATAGTGCAATGAAGCTGGTGGTTCTATGCGAATGTGCGTATTCAATGAGCTTATTCATGATCCTCCGATATTCTGCGAACAGGCGGTGTATCTCGGAGATCGTTGCCTCATCAACATCCACGAGATCTATCTTAAACCTCGCAGTAAGTATTATCTCCTCAACCGGCATCATCGCTCACCCCGAAGTCCTCGCCCTCCTCGAAGCCCTCGTAGAGTAGGCTTCGTAGCTCTTCGCAGACATGGTTCATTACCTTGCCAACGTATCCGCGGTATTCCCTAGCGAAGTCGTCGAGCATTTTGAGGCCATCATATATAAGCGTCCCAGCGATGACTGGCGGCGGCCCATACCTCTCAACAGCGGCAAGCATCGAGTCCACGTAATCCAAGACCCCAATAATGCCCGCCCCCTCGAAGACATCCACGTAGCCGATCATGCCCCCACAATACCATCCCAGTACATGCCTGCCCTTATTTCTTGGGGACCTGCCTGAAAATGGAAGACTATTATGATGATGTCGGGATGCCGGGTAGCCGGCTAAACATAGGATTCCATGGCGATGAGAAGAACTCGGAGCAGATATTCATAACATCATTCAGGGAGAGGGGTAGGCTTGTATGCAGGATCGAGCCAAGCTATACAATAATCGTCAATGATGCGAGGTGATGGGAATACGCGTGGAGGTTTCCAAGAGGGTTGGAGGCGTCAGGCTACTATTGAGGAAGCCGTTCCTAGAGCCCATGAATGAGGGGAATATGAGGGGGCTCGCGGAGGAGGCCAAGAGGAGGGAGGGGAAGCCAAGGAAGATGAGAAGTTTATTAATGTTACCTGCCGGGAGACTACCTGTATATAGAGCTCGATATATGGAAGAATGGAAGGTAGGTATTGGGAGCGGTAAAGGGCATCATACCAAATAGGATTGTCTTTAAGGAAGGTTGTGTATGAGTTGGAATGAGGAGAGGGGGTTTTGAGAGCATACAGATATGCGAGAGGACTTACTTGGAGAGAATTGGAGATAAGCTTCTCGGGAAGGAGGGGTGTCCTGACGGTAGTTAGGGGTTGCCGGGGAGGGGGACGCCTGATAAATTACAATCTTTCGAGCTAGAGGACTTGGAAAAGGTAATAGAAGGGTATGGAGTCGGGAGACCGATAGCCGAGATACTAGATTATATGAGGAGCATAGCTCTAGATATTTTACTCTAGGAAATGAGAGAGAAAGATGTAGAATAAGATGGCAACATGGTTATCCAATATTGTTGCGGGTTAAATATCGGGAGGAAGATCGCATTAGGAATGCCTAAGCTTGGAGATGCTTACAGGAGGTTTTTAGCCTTGTTCATGGAGAAGCCCTCCAACTTCAGCTGGATTGATGAGCGGGTTGCAGCCTCTGGAAGGCCCATGACGATCCAGCAGCTTAAATGGATCAAGTCTAACGGGATTGATGCCGTGATCTCGCTAACAGAACACCCTCTCCCACGCGAGTGGATTGACCAACTTAGTATTGAGTACATGCATTTCCCGATCGAGGATCACTCGGCGCCGGATCCAGAGACCTTGAAGGAAATCGTTGACAGGATTCTCGCCATGTTATCTAAGGGGAGGAAGGTGCTCATACACTGTGCCGCCGGCCTCGGGAGAACTGGCACCGTTCTAGCGGCATATCTCGTGGCCTCAAAAGGCTTATCAGCAGAGGAGGCAATAAGTGCTGTTAGAAGGCTTAGGCCCGGATCCATTGAGCCGATCCAAGAGATCTCGATCATCGAGTTTCAGCGGAGATATTCTCCTAGAGCTGCTCCATGATTTGCTTTGCTATTGCAGGGCCTATCCCGGGTATCCGCATGAGGTCTTGGGGTGATGCCGCCTTAAGCTTCTCGAGTGACGTGTATCCATGCTGGTATAGGAGCCTAGCCCTCACCCTTCCTATGCCCCGGAGCCTTGCCAGCGGTATGAGCTCTTCCTTGACTCCATGCTTTATCCGCTCACTCATAACGTCATATGGCTTGACGAGCTCTCTGTATCCTGCGACCTTCGCTATCTGGGATGCTGCATAGGCTATCCAGCTCGCGGCCTCCCTCAGGATTGCGAGGTCTCCCGGCTGCACCCCAAACCTCTCATATATCTCGGCCTCCGGAACCTCCTCAACCCAAGCCTCGAGGACCAGCGCTATCCTGAATGCATCAATATATTCGTCATATGCCTCGTCCCCCGGGTCCGGCGGCTGGATCATCAGGCCCTCAGCCCTCCGCTCAATCTCCTCCTCCAAGAGCCTTGGTGAGAGTTTCTTCATCGGTATTCTCGGGACATCTGGTGTTAACGCGATGGAATGGAGTAGGCCGAATGCCGATATTCTACCAGCCTCCCTGAAGACCTCAAGAAGCTTTATGGCGGTCATCGGGTCTATGTAGAGCTCTGATACCCTCCTGCCTAGGGGTGTCGCCCTAACCTCTAGGCCATAGATCTCTAGGAAGCCGGCTGACTCGAGGAAACCCAGCACCCCGGTAAGCTCCTCCTCGATCAAGTGAGCGCCATAGATGTGAGCGAGAAATGTCTCATCAAAGAATTTGAGAAGCCCCTCGATCGTCGTGACCTCCTCAGAGGCGATGAGGGCGAGGACGTGGAACCTGAGATGCTTCTCCGATGCGAGCTCGCTCCTAATCCTTTCAGGCTCGCCCTGCACATACCTCTTCATGAAATACTCCTTCTCATCATTCCTTCTCGCGATTAGCGCGGAGTAGCCAACCTCGTCGTAGCCTGGCCTCCCAGCCCTGCCACAAAATTGCTTGTACTCAAGCACGGGGATTAGCTGGTATCCATACCCTGGCTGGTATCTCCTAGCCTCGGTTATGAGGACGAGCCTCGCTGGCAGGTTGACGCCTGCGGCGAGCGTTGGGGTCGCGACAACAGCCTTAAGTCTCCTAGCCCTGAAAGCCTCCTCGATAAGGGATCTCTGAGCATGTGATAGGCCTGCATGGTGGAATGCCGCGCCTCTTACAACGAGTTGTGCCAGATTCTCCGAGAATGAGCTCTTATCAGCCGCCAAGATCTTCTCAGCGTATTCCTCGAGCACCTTGCGATCATCGGGCGAAAGTAGGTCTATCCTTTCGCTAAGCTCCTTCGCTATCCTCGCCGCATAGCTCTCCGCCTTGCTCCTCGTCAGCGCAAAGACTAGGGCTTGCCCACCCTCAGCCACAATATTAAGGACAGCATTTACTATCACGTTATCCGACATCTGATTCAGCTCCCATATGCTCCCATCCGAGAACTCTATTCTTCTCCCGAGGAGCACACCCTCTTTCAGCGGCACGGGCCTCCACTCTGAGATCACAGGCTTTGCGTTGAGCCAGCCCGCCACCTCCTCCGCGTTGCTTATCGTGGCGCTCAATCCTATGAGCTGGGCCTCCGGAAGCCTCCTCCTAAGCTTCGTTATCACCATCTCGAGCGTTGGCCCCCTATCCGGGTCGCCGAGCAGGTGGAGCTCATCAAAGACGATGAGGCTCACATCATTTATCCAAGGTGCCTTATGTCTGAGGAGACTATCCGCCTTCTCATTCGTCGCGACTATCACGTCATAATCCGCGAGCCATGGATCCGATGAGTCGTAGTCTCCCGTCGAGATCGCCGCCTTGAAGCTCGTCCCCTTGCATAATAGCCTCCTACAGTCCTCGAACTTCTCGGATGCGAGCGCCCTGAGCGGCACGAGATAAAGTACCTTGCCGCCCTTCACGAGGTGTATCGAGGCGGCCATTAGGGCGACGAGGGTCTTGCCGGATGCTGTCGGTGTCGCGAGCACTATGTTCTCGCCACTCAGAACTCCTGCTTGAAGGGCCTTAACCTGCGGCGGGTAAAGCTCCACAACTCCGGAGTCCCTGAGATTTCTCTTAAGGAAATCAGGCACGGGCAGGTCCTCGACCAGCACCTCATCCACCCGCTGGGGAGGCGCTCTATGTTATCCTATATACTCCGGTTCTTGGGCTGAAGATCTTACCCTCCGATAACAGTCTGCTGAGGATCTTGTTTATCTCCGCGTCCGTGAACCCTTTTTCCCTAAGAGCATCCCTTAGCTCCTCATCCTCGGCATGTCCCTTCTCCTCCTGAAGCTCTCTCAGGGTGTCAAGGAAGATGGCGATTTTGTCTCGGAGGCTCTTCGGTTTCCCTGTGAGGATGACGTCTATGTCGGGCCTACCAGTCTCAACGTCTATGCCGACTTCAGAGAGGCTCCTCTTCATCAGGCTTATCACGTCAAGCACATCTTCCTCGGTCACATAATCTCTTAGGGCCGCACGCGCCCTGGCCTCAGCCAGCCTTATCAGCGACTCGAGTTGCCTCGCAGTGATGGTCACGGTGGATGTCTGCTGATACATGGACCTCATCTGGAGATAGAACTCCTTGATCAGCCTGGCGGCGGCTGGTGTGAGCTCCGGCTGAACCCTCTTGGCATATGCGATATATTTTCTCAGGATTTCGGGCTTAATCGGAGGCGCTGTTACGGCAACGCTCCTTGACTGAAGCCCCAGAACATGGTCCGTGAGCCTCTCATCAAGCTCCCTATTAGGCTCATCCCTGAGGACGAAGATCAAGTCGAACCTGGAGAGGATCGTGATGGGGAGGTCAACGTTGTCGGTGAAGCTCCTGTATGGATCATATCTACCGAGTGTGGGGTTCGCGGCTGCGAGTATCGAGGTTCTAGCGTTAAGTGTTGCAACAATGCCACCTTTAGCTATGCTTATCGTCTGCTGGGCCATCGCCTCATGAAGCGCTACCCTATCCTCAGGCCTCATCTTATCAATCTCATCTATACATGCGACACCCATGTCAGCTAAGACGAGGGCCCCCGCCTCGAGCATCATACCACCCGTACTATCCCTGACAACCGCCGCCGTATTGTGAACTATGAACCCGTTTGCTATGAACGCGTGTGAATCATTTACAGTCAGGTCATAAACCTCATTTAACTTCTCCTCGTCCATGTTCTTGACTTCAACCAAGATGATTTCATCATTTAACCGCTTAAAGTTGTTATAAGTTCCTTTCCTCTGCCTAATGAGTGCTAGTAGCTTCTGGAGCTTCTCCGAATTACTAAAACCTATCTCTTTAAGGAAGATCTTTAATGATTCCGGATCGTAAATTGAAACCTCATATATCTGTCCTTCCTTCATGATCTTGCCGTTAGTGATGCCTTCACGTGGGCCGCGTCTTATGATTAATGATATTATGCCGAATCTTCGCAAGAGCATATCCACCTGTTCTGCGAGCTTCTTGCTTGATGTTAAGAGGAAGACGCATCTTCCGTTTACAACCCCGCCATCATTTGTGAATAACTGTCTGAGGAATCCCCCAATCAGCTTTTTAGGCATGATGTGTATCATGGGGTGAATCTCCAAGTCTTCCCTCTTATCTCCAACGGGAACTCCGAATGCTCTTAGGATTCTTGCTATAATCTTGTTTGAGAGTCGGACGATGTAACAATTTTCATGTTTATCTTTCTTAATTTTCGGACCCAGCCCAAATAGTCTCCTTATCCTTTTGACATAGTTTCTTGCATCTTCAATTGAGCCTGTTGAATAATGGATTATATAGTACTCCTTTTTGCGCGGATCCTTAATCAAGCATCCATTCGAATATATGTCTCCTAGGAACTCCATGAAGTCTCCATTTGGATACGGGGGTAGCTTGATCTTCTCAATCCCCCTATAACCCCTGTATGCTATAGATCTGATGTATGGAAGAATAGCCTCAAAATTCATCTCGAGTTTCTCGAGGATATTCTTCAAGATCCCAAGCCTGGGGCTTGTTAGTCCCCTCCTCCATCGATAATAAATGTAATCCTCGTTTATCCCTAGGAGCCTTGCCACATCCTTCAGGGATCCAAGCTTCTTTGAGAGACTGTCAAGTAATTCGTTTAACTTACATAGATCCATTTCGATGAACACGTCATCCCCGATAAACTCGTAGAGACATTTCTTCCAATCACCCTCTAGCTCCGGGATTTTGGCGGCAAGAGCAACATAATCTCCAATTTTCACCTCACAAGCTTTTTTCCATTTTAGGGTTTCACCATCCTCTGAGCAGAGTATTGGCGTCTCCGCGGTTAGGGTGATAGATTTGCCTAAGACAGTATCTATCCGAACCACCTTACCCGCCTTCAGCCTATAGTATTGTATTGCCTTATGAATCTCGATTTTCTTCAGATCTTTTGAGGGTGCAATTAATTTAACGATCCTCGGGTTTTCTGAAATCCAAATTCCATCATCCAATTTTCGTGACCCGTTCTCAAGGTTCTTCTCCACTATTTCTCTTATTGGGAGAATTCCATCACTTGTATAGATCAGGGTATCTCCTGAGACGCATAAGCCTGCCGCAGTCGATCCTCTTCCTGAAGTGTAGATTCCTCTTGGCGCCATCATGGCGACATATTTGAGTAGTTGGCTTTTTCCTGTTCCAGGATCTCCGACGAGTAGGAGGTGGATGTCGCCGCGTATCCTCGTGCCATCTGGATATTGTTTCGGCCTTCCGCCGAAGAGGAGGAGCATTACGGCCTTCTTCACATGCTCTAGCCCGTAGAGACTTGGTGCGATTGAGTCCATGAGCTTCTTGTGGATCTCCGGGTCCCTCGCCATCTCCCTGAAGAGCTTTTCCTCCTCTGGTGTTATGATCAGGGTCTCGGGCTCCTTGCTTGCTGTCTCTACGCTGACCGCCTCGAGGTACATCTTGGAGGTCCTCCTTGGAGTGTTGGCGTCGCGTTCTGGTATCGTCCTGAGTATCCCAGTAACTATCACCCTGTCACCGGGCCTTGCCACGTCAACGATATCGCCCTTAAGCTCCACATCGATCACCCTCGGTATCTGGCCTGGTGGAAGATCCTCGGGCTTCTCCTGTATTCCCACGAGCTGAAAGTCTATGTATTCCGACTCCTCTGGTATCATCTCGAACTTCCTGCCTCTGCATCTCTCGCATCTCTCAGGGGGTCTGAGCCTCGTCCCCGAGGAGTCCTCGGAGGATAGGTATTTCGCGCCGCAGTTTGAGCAAGCGAAGACGGCCGTCTTCAGCATCGGGCGGACAGTGCTTGCTCTAACCATTATTCCATCTATAGCTATCAGCTTGCCGAGATGATGTGATCTAATCTCCCTGATCGGTATCCTGTCCGGGAGGTTGAAGATCCTCGCCTTGAACTCCTTTAGCGTCGCCGCGTAGTCCGGGTCCTCAACCTGAAGCTGCTTATACGCCGCTCTATCAAGTATCGGGAGATACTTCAGTGGATCGTTCACTATAAGGTGGCTGAGCTCCTCGTCGAATGATATCAAGTCGCTGTGATCAACGGGTATCGACTGCTTCCGCTGGGCCGCTGCCGTGGCTAAGAGGGATCTATACTTCTCCTGCTTGAAGAAGCTTAGCATCCTCTCCTCTATCTGGGGTTCAGCGGCCATTGCCACCCACCCCCACGAACTCGTGCCAGGCGTTTACGAGCCCTAGTAGCTGGTTATAGAACACCTCTTCCTCAGCTGTGAGATTTCGGACCATTGAAGCCGGGATCCTCTTCGCGGCGAAGCTCATTATCTTCGCGAGCCTAAGTGAGTAGATATCCCTCAGGTGCATCATTAGCTCGGGCTCGCCGCTTGAGGCGAGTCTCTTGGCCCTAAGGTAGAAGTATCTCGGAAGGGGCTGAAGCTCTGCCGGATTACTCTTCTCCTTCCACCTCAGTTGCAGGATCGTCTTCATGTCTAGCAGGTCCTCGGCGGGCTTCGCCAGCTCCTTCTCGAAGAGCTTCTCGGCGACCCAGTGGTAGACCCTAAGACTTGAGCCTGCCTTGAGGCCCGTGAGCGCCCCTGATGGCAGGATAAGCTTCTGGATATCCTTGAGCAGTACTACTTCCTCGAGCGAGTTCTCGAACTCGATTTCTATGCCCTTGAGGGCGCGCCTGAGCTCCTCCGCAGCCATCAGGTCCAGCCCAGGCCAGAGTATACTCTACTCCTTAATTTACTCTCGGGGGATGGGTGAAAGTGGACAATTATTGGGGTATTAGCCAGGGCCCTCTCAGGGAATCACGAAAGCAAAAATATGGCTAAAGTTGGCTGTCTACTTCATAGCAAGGGGTAAGGGGGGAATGAGACGCCGATACAATGAAACCGTGGGTCATGGAAAGGATGGGGCTACAGACTACTTTGATGGCCTGTGGAGCGATATATAGGACTTGACGACACTGGAAGTTGATAGACTAAGAAGTACTATTCCCCCAAATAAAATCCTAAATAAGCGTCATACATGATTTCTTTCCGGTTGCGCGGCCGTCGTCTAGCCTGGTCTAGGACGCTGGCCCCCCGAGCCAGCGGTCCCGGGTTCAAATCCCGGCGGCCGCACCATCCCTCTTTCACGAGCCTTAGACTATTGGTATTATCTCGGGGAGCGGTGTCCTAGACTCTGGATCGGTCTGGAGCGCGTATACCGGTGTCCCGGGCTTCACGCCATAGAATATGACGCATCCATGTCTTCGGGTTATCTTGATGTGCATGTCGGCTATTGGCGCAAGTCTCTTGATTATCCCGGGCTCTATGGGCTTTGCGAGCCAGATCATGAGCCCCTCGGACTGCCTCACGTAATCCTGCGCCGCTGCTAGGAAATTGGCCGCCGTATTCATCCCACATAGCCGGACAACTCTATCAACACCGATGCCTGCGAAAAAGGGGCCTTGAAACTTCTTCGTCAATTCAATACCCTTACTCATTACGTCGCGAAATGCAGAATAACAATCTTCTGCATCAACCTTTATCACGTTTGGCAGCTCTCCCGTGGGAGCTGTGGCCTCGATGAAGTGGACGCTGTACTTGAGGAACTTCTCCTCATCTACCCCGTAGAGTTTTCCCGCCTTCATCAGGTATTCGACGGTTACTCCTCCTGATGGAACTCCAATGACAAGTCTACCCTTATGGATGAAGCTCGCGGCCGCTGGCAGGAATAATAAATGATAATCACGTGGGGTTAGCCTCGGGTCTATCTCCATCAGTACCGTGGCTCCTTTCGGGTATCCTCCTATCTCGCGGTCTAGGTCTGGGATGCCGGTGGTGTAGGCCTCGGGTGGGTCCGGCGGCGGGGAGAAGCTCATAGTCTCTCTCGGCCTTAGGGGCTTTGTGGGCGGCAGGGCTCTAAAGCCCCCCAGGAGCGTGAAACATAGCTTCGGATGCCGGATCCCTCCCCCTCTAAGCTTGATCAAGCTTAGTATCCTGATGGTCCTATTCTCCAAGAGTGTGGATTCCAAGTGAATTGCTACGTCGGCGACATAGTCCTCGAAGCCCACATCCTCACCAGCGGATGCACGCTCCTTTATCAGCATGGTCGTGCACTCAAGCTTCTCGAGAACCCTGTAGAGCACACTCTGCAGCAATATCCTAGCCTTGTGCGGGGTCTTGAAGCTCTCCTTTAACGCGGTGAACGAGTCTATCACAAGCCTCCTAGCACCCATCTCCTCAACACGCTCAACAACCATGTTAAACGACTCAGCCACCCCAACTTCCTTCAAGATTGGGAGGGATATGAACTCGAAGAGACCCCTCTCCTCAAGCTTCTCAAAATCAATCCCAAAAGACCTAGCATTCTCGATAAACCTCTCCCTACTCTCGTATACCGAGACATAGATGCCCGGCTCACCGGCTTTCAAAGCGCCATTATATATGAAGCTCATAGCAAGGCTCGTCTTACCAGCGCCCGGCAGCCCCGAGACCAGTATAAGTCCTCCACGCGGAAAGCCGGGTATAACATCGTCAAGACCTTGAACAAAGGTCTTGATAAACCGGCCCTGAGCCCCTAAGCTCATCCTAGAAACCTATTTCCCTATATCTCAGCCCCTCTTAAAAGTCTTAAGACTTGGCAAGCCGTAAACAGCCCAATACTCCTAAGGGGAAAGGCTTAAACATTATCATGGACAAGGTGTTCTTAATGGCTCATAGTTCCAGTGATGAGGGTTTTGTAGACGCGGTCATAGACTTCCTAGTTGGCGTATGGTTTCTATTCTCCGAGATGGCCAGCCTCTTAAGGAGGTTTTCGATGAGTGTGGAGGGCGATCTGAGATTCCACGCCGCGCTTGCGTCGAATAGGATCTCGCTTCTCGCGAAGAATCTTGAGGACGGGTTATCTCACCTCGGAGCCGATTTCCTGAAGATCTTGAGCTTTGAGAGGGGAGGGAGTATGGGACCTACGACCTCCTCCCCCATTTGGTGTGGGGAGGTTTGGGCTACATCCCCCCTTCTGGGGGTTCAGCCTCTGGCCGGGTCTCCGGCCATTACCCCTACCCCTCCCGGGGCTCGGGGTTACTGGCGTTATCTGAGTATTATTCGGCGTTATTTAAACGATATGTTACGGTGAGGTCGGCGTGGATGCCTTGTTCAGCTACATGTATTTGAATGGTCTTCCTTTTCATTCACCACTTTCAGAAAGACTCCAAAAACAGGGGCGGGCCTCTACTCCTAGGCTTGTAGGGCCATGAAGGGGTATAGGGCCTTTGAAGAAACCGTCTCAATGTTGAGGAGGTATGGAAGGGAGGTGGCGAGGCTACTCAACCAAGAACATAAAGACTCCAATGTATTAAGGTATCAGGTATCTCAGGTATCAACTATACGTGCTCAGGAGGAGGGTTTGCAGGAGGCTTGAGAAGCCGGGGCTGGCTTAGGGAGGGCTTCAAATGGGTCTTCTAGGTAATGGAGGACAGGAAGAGGATCTGGTTTGAGGGCGTTGAGCTTGGGAGGGCTAAAGTAGGGAGCGTTGAGGATGTTGTCGCGAGGATAACGGGGGCTGATGATCGCAGGACTGAGGGGAGAAGAGGGGGAGGATGGTGAGGGTCAGGATTATTGTTAGGATCAGCCCTTTTTGCGGGTCTTTAAGTGCTTCTAGGATCTCAAGAATACGAGAGATACTCTTGGAGCACCACAATGATAAGAGGACTGGTTAGGACTTAGCCTACTGCAACCTCATGCACATAAATCTCAAGTCGCTTATCAGGTCATTTAGAAGAAATGTTAGGGGGTACCGTGATGCCATAGACTAAATTTTAATTGGGCTTCGGGGCGGGATCTAGTGGAGCATGGCCAGAATCTTCAAGGCGGAGGAGAAGCTCTCCCCGGACTATATCCCAAGTAAGCTGCCGCATAGGGATAACGAACTCAATCTTCTGAGGACATTCTTCAGTAGCGTGATCTCAGGCTCATCCATGATCTCGACTAGGATCATTGTGACAGGCTCCGTGGGGACTGGCAAGAGCGCCCTCGTTAAATTATTCGGCGCAACAGCCGAGGAGGAGGCAAAGAAAAACGGCGTAAACCTGAGATTCCTCTATGTTAACTGCAGGATAAGCAAGAGTACGTTCATGGTGCTATCGAGGCTCGTTGAGCAGCTTAAGGCAAGGATTGGGACTCGCGGATTCGCGAACGAGGAGCTACTTCACAGGATCCTAAACTACTTGGAGCTGAAGAACATGTACGCCATCATCGCCTTAGATGAGGTTGATCTCCTGATAAGCAGGGGCGAGGACATATTATACCTGCTGAGCAGGATTGGTGAGGAGAGGGAGGGGCCTCCGAGGGTCTCGATAATCTTAGTCACTAGAAACCCTGAGATCTTCGACCTCCTCGACGAGAGCACCAGAAGCTCCCTCCTGGGAAACGTGATACACTTGAGCGAGTATGATAGCGGGCAGCTATATGATATCCTGAAATTCAGGGCTGAGGAGGCGCTAATGCCCGGTGTCCTCCTAGAGGAGTCCCTGCGGCTGATCGCAGACCTGGCGGGCGAGAGGGGAGATGCCAGATACGCCCTCGATATATTATGGAGGGCTGGGAAATATGCTGAGGCCGAGAACTCGAGAGTTATCACGCCGGAACACGTGAGGAAGGCCGCGGCGAGCATATACCCGGCTGTGAGGAGGGAGCATCTTGAGTTTCTCGATCAGCATGAGCGGCTAATTCTCCTAGCTCTCGCTAGAGGCCTTTTGGGCGAGCGAGCATATGTTACGGCAGCCGACCTATATCAGAGCTATCAGCTCGTTTGCGAGGAATATTCGGCCGAGCCAAGGACCTACACAAGCTTCTGGGAGCACCTCCAGAGGCTCGACGACCTAGGAATAATCAGGATAAACGTGAGGAGCGACGGGATTAGGGGGAGGAGGTCATATATCTCGCTCCCAGGGATACCAGCTACGATACTCCAAGCCGAGCTTGAGTCCATATTGAGAAGGCAAGTCTAGCTCTTCTTTCTTCTGACCGCTCTCTTACGCGCTCCCGCTTCCTTAGCCTCCTCAGCCTTCCCTCCCTTAAGATAACTTATCTCCGATGGTGTGAACTCGAAATATCTCGCGAGCGCCTCGCCCATCCCGCCATCATTTACCATGATGAATGATATGTATGGCAGCATTTGGCTCAGCGCCTTCGCCGTTGAGAGGTGAAGTCTTGTGGCTATCTTCTGGGCTATTGATCTCCTGAGCTCCCTCTCCGCGCTCGTTGTTTGGAGAAACCTGATCCTTGGCGGGAACGTGAACTTTACGAATCCTGATGGCTTATGCTTCCTCGCCAGCGCGACGCCGCCGGTCATCACCGGGATCGCGTAGCGCATCAGCCTCCACTCCTGCTTCCTATTCACTCTAGCGAGTATCAGGTCCGCCCGTGCTAAGGCCTCAAAAGCCTCGGCCAAGTCCGCGGGATCCGGGATCTGCTCCGGCGCGTTATCCAAGATCCACGTGTAGACCATGTCTAAGTCGACTTCCAACCCCTCGAGCGCCGCCCTAGCGGCCCTCACGGACTTCGCATTGAAAACCATCCTGAGAGCGTCGAAGATCTCCCTAACCCTGTTCCTCGAACCTAGGGCCTCGAGAGCCCGTTCATCAACCACTTTTCTCCCGCCTGCTATGGCCTGGAAGTCGTTTATCGCGGACCTGAGATCGCCCTCACTCCTCTCAGCCAGCTTCTCAAGGACTGCGTCGGATACCTTGATGCCCTCCATCTCCGCGATCTCCCTAAGCCTCTTCACCACCTCGGTTTTCTTCAGCCTCCTGAACTCGAGCATGAGGCACTTCTCCCTGATCGGGGCGAGCTTCGGATCCCATGGGTTATTCGCAACAAGCACGAGCGGAACCCTTGTCTCGTTTATTATCCTACTTAGGGCCGCTATTCCTCCCGCATCCTCCTTTCCCGCGATTCCATCAACCTCATCCACGAGTATTATCTTCTTTGTTGAGCCCTCGAGCGTGGCTTGGAGCGACGATTCGCCGACGACAGCCTTCACCCTAGCCTCATCCCTCCAGTCGCTCGCGTTCACCTCGACCACATCATAACCATACTCCCTGCCATATGCTAGGACGAGACTAGTCTTCCCTACTCCGGCCGGGCCATAAAGCAGAACCGCCCTCTTCTCAGGAGGCCTACCAAGCTCCCACTGCTTCATCCACTTCACGAACGTCTCGACAGACTCCCTATTCCCGACGACCTCCGCAACCCGCTTGGGCCTGTACTTTTCGACCCAAAGTTCCGTCAAGGGCCACACCCTCAGGCCCTCTTCCTTTTAGCCGCGAGTCTCGCGAGGAATGCCATCAGCTGGACCTCCGGCGTTGCTCCTTCAGATACTCTGTAATCCACCTCGCCGAGCAGGTCCAGAAGCTCGAGTTTATCATCCTCGTCTAAGTCGATGTAAAAGAGCTCTCGATAGATTGCGGAGACGAGGTCGCTCGGCATTATCCCTTGGACGTAGAGGAGCCTTCTAACTTCATCCCTAGCGTCGGTGAACTTCCCGGAGAGGGCGAGCTCCAGTATCCTCCTAACCTCGCCCCTGCTGACATACCCCATGACCTCGTAGACTGTCTTCTCCTCAATTCTCTTAGAGATGGAGGCGCATGCCTGTAAGATGTTTATCGCCTTCCTCATATCACCTTCAGAGAAATCATAGATGACCTCGTATGCTTGGTCGTCAACCTCGAGCCCCTCATTATCCGCTATCCGCTTGAGATATTGGATAACGTGAATCTTGCTAAGCGGCTTGAACCTGAAGACCGCACACCTAGACTGTATGGGCTCGATTATCCTATTGCTGTAGTTCGCGGCTAAGATGAACCTACATGTCACGGAGAACTGTTCCATAACCCTCCTAAACGCGTGCTGCGCATCATCCGTGAGCTGATCGCTCTCATCCAAAAAGAGGATCTTGAAGCTATACTCGCCCATCGGTATCTGCCTCGCAAACATCTTCACCTTCTCCCTAATCGTCTGGATTCCTCTCTCATCCGACGCGTTTATCTCCAAGAAATATCCATTCTCGATGTAGTTGGGGCCGAATAGGTCCCTCGCGAAGGCATGGGCTGTCGCGGTCTTCCCAACACCAGGCGGGCCGGCGAAGAGCATATGTGGAACAGCCTTCGTCTGGAGGATATTCTTCAGGCTGCTGACAACCTCCTCCTGATTCACTATCTCATCGAGCGATTTCGGCCGATATTTCTCGACCCAAGGTAACATCGAGACCTCTCTCAGGCTCAAAGAGCTCACCTGAGAAATAGATGCCACGACTGGTAATTAGATCTTTCTCGGAATCCGGTGGTCATACCCTCAGCCTGAACAGCTCAACCGCGTTTCGGGTGGTCTTATCCTCAACCTCCTCAAGTGACACGCCCTTAATCCTGCTTATCCACTCGGCCGAGACTCTCACATTCCTCGGATGATTTACCTCATCCCTTGACGGCGCAAGGACTGGGGCATCACTCTCTAGGAGGAGGTTCTCGAGTGGGAGCTTCTCCACGAGCTTTTGCTTTTGCCTGCTCCTAGCTATCGATGGGGGTATGCTGAACATGTATCCCCTGTTAGCAGCCCTAGCCGCGTAGGAAGCATTGCCGTCGAAAGCATGCATCACGACACGCTCAGCCCTCTTGCGCATGAGGATCTCGAGGGCATACTTCCCGGCGCTCCTCGAGTGAACTATGATCGGAAGGTCAAGGGACTTAGCAAGATCTATAAACTCCTCAAAAACCACTTGCTGGAGACTCCTCTGATCCCTGTCGCCGCGCCAGTAGTCGAGCCCAACTTCACCGACAGCGACGATCCTCGACCTCTCCCTCTCAATCAGCTCTAGAACTTCCTCATAGCCCTCAAGCTCATATGGGGCTATGCCTATTGATGGGTGCACCGTCGTGTAATCGGAGATTTCAAGCGCCTTCAAGGCATCTCTGTATCCTAGTCCCGAAGTTATGATCACGGCTACGCCGGCCTCAACAGCCTCCCTAACCACCCGGGACACACGGTCTTCAAACTCCCGCGCAGTAAGATGACAGTGGACATCTACGAGGCGTCTCTCAATGCTCTGTTCAAGACTTAGATCTCCCTCTCGAGGCTCATTTATGGACATGTGGTCCAGATGGTGCCTCAACCAATACACACCCGATAAGAGCATCCAAGACTACTTAGAGTTTAACTCGATGAGTCTGGGAAACTGGAACCTTATGCTATTGGTATTAGGTCTGGTATTGGTGGTGCTTTGCCTGGTTTTAGCTGTATTGCGTATAGCGGTGTTCTGGGGTTTATCCCGTAGATGATGGTGGATCCACGTTCTCGCGTTATTTTTAGGTGTATGTCGGCGGCTGGCGCGAGCCTCCCGATTATCCATGGCATTATTGGCTTGACGTTCCAGATTAGTAGGCCTCTGTACATCCTCGCGTAGTCCTGCATTAGGATTAGCCATCTCAGCTCCTCCCTGCCTGCGAGCTGGATGAGCCTGTCAACCCCAATATGCGCAATAACAGGCCTGCCTGTCTCCCTAGCCAACCTTACACCAAGCTCTATAATCTGCCTATTCGCCCTCTCGATGTCCTCATGCTCAAGCTCTATCACGTTCTGCCACCTTTTATCCGTGATCGCGCCTTTCTCATAGAATATGTGGTAGCGCTCTAGGAATGTCTGCTCGCCTACCCCATAATAGCTGCACATCTCCCTTATGAGGCCCGGGTTAACTCCCCCGCTTGGGATCATCAGGACATGCCTGCCCCTTAGGATAGAGCTCGCCAACGTTGGGGTGAGTATTAGGGCGTATTCGTGGATGGTGAGCTTTGGATCTATCTCGATTAGGACTGTTGACCCCTCCGGGTATCCACCTACTACACGATCTAGGTCTGGTATCCCGGTTGTGTATGCTCCTGGCGGGTCTGGAGGCGGCCACGCCTCGGGCGCCTCCTGCTGGGTGGGCTTCTCAAGCCTTGGGGGTCTCGTCGGCGGAATCACTTTAAATCCTCCGTGGATTGTGCAGACCATCTGTGGATATGCGAGTGGCGCGAGGTCTACTCCCCTAAGCTTCAGGATGTCTAGGTAACGTATCATCCTCCTCTCGAAATCGCCCACCTTGAGGTGTATCACCGCGTCAGCGACGTATTCTTCGAAGTCCAGCGGCCTTGCTAATGGCTCACCCTCCTTGATCAGGATTGTTGTGCATCCGAGTTTCTCAATAGCCTTCGAGAAGAGCGTCTGTAGGAGTATCCGCGCCTCGGCCGGGTCCTTGAACTGCCGTCTTAATGCTGTTATGGAGTCTATTACGATCCTCTTAGCTCCCGTCCTCTCAACCTGGTCAATAATTATGTTTATGGCCGTTGTGGCAGCAGCCTCCATTGGAACAGGTATCCAGACATGTTTGAATAATCCCTTTTCCTCGAGTTTTTCAAAGTCCATTCCAAGCCTCTTGGCGAGCTGGAGGAACCTCTCACGACTCTCATAGACCGAGACATAAATGCCCGGCTCACCCGCTTCCAGCGCTCCGCGATAGATGAATGTCATCCCCATTATCGTCTTGCCCGACCCGGGCTTACCCGAGACCAGTATAACCCCGCCTCTAGGAAATCCTGGAATAGCATCATCAAGACCCGGTATACATGTTTTGATGAAGATCTCGTTATCCCTCATGTATTGATCACCTCCCATGGGAGGACTGGGATATATTGAAGGATCTCTTTATTATTTCTACAGCCTCGTAATCGCCCCTTTCCAGAAGTCTTACAAACTCGTCTGGATCAAGATTCTCTAGGTAACCATTCTCATTCAGCCACTGGGCGATTAGCCGCATAAGTGGCTTAGCCCCGATACCAAGGAAATCGCTTAGAGCATTATAAAATCTACTTGGATCATCGTAAAAAACATCAAACATGTCCCGGCCAAGCCTTCGCTCAACATGGAACCTGAGAGCCATAACATTCTTAGGGCCCAAAACAGATTCGAAAGCCTTAGAGATTATAGTCTTTAAACGCTCCTCCAACACCAACTCCACTTCAGACCCACGCATTAAATCCCCTATTAAAATATTCTCCAGATTAAGATATGTATTCATGTATTTACAGTTGAAAATGTGTGGCGCCGCGGAGTCGAGGAGTGTAAACGGGGCGCTACTTTTCATTTCAGCGAGGGGTTCATGGAGAAGTATAAAGAGTTTATCCACGAGATCCTAGAATTGTCAGCCACCTCAGGAACCAGTAAGATCAGGCCGGGTGGCATTACATGTGCTGGAAGATTATGAAATTGGCAATTGACAATAGAATTCAAGTCAATGCCTTATCCGGGTGGAGGAAGAGCTGATAGGAAAACCTGGCGAGATCATGCTTATACGCGAACCCAATAAAGATGTTAACAGGGTTAAGCGGCTTGATCAAAAATTAGGCTTGGACAAAACCGTGATAAACTTCCACTACTTTGCTACATAAATGGTGCCCTTTGAGAAGCTTCCATGTTAAATGAGAGCAACATATGAAAACGGGCCCTCTATCCTCCAAGCTCGACTCTTTTTCTTGACAATGTCCTAGAGGGGGCGGATGCAACAGAAATGAAAAGATGGAGGTGGTTATTGTTGTCTCGGCTTCAGGATTATCTTTCCGCCGATTATAGTGTTGCTTGGTATCAGCACCTTAGTCCCATCAGCTTTGGCAATTACTGTGAAGAGGGTTGTAACATCCTCCACCACACCTTCTTCGCCGGCTACGATCACAGGGTCTCCTATCTTGAAGGGCCTCGCTATCAATAGGAAGAGGCCAGCTATGGTCTGCCCTAGGACTTGCTGGGATGCGAAGCCTATGACCATGCCTATGAAGCCTCCGAGCGCCACGCCAGCTGCTCCCCCAGCAACCCCACCAGCTATAGCCGCTAGCATCCCGCCGATGCCCACAAACCTGACGACATTTCTTATGGCGGCGGCTGTCGGGTGGCCATACTTGCCGACGGTGGACCAGTAAAAGAAGCTGGCTACAGCGCCGGCGATCAGGAAGCCGAAGGCCAGCGCCAAGAGGATCTGGACATAAACCTCATACTCCCCCAAGCTCATCCCAAACCTAGGGAGGAAATCAGCGATGAGATATTTCACAAACGCTGATACCGCGACATAGAGAACGATATAGACGATTAACCTAGCTATAGACTTTGAGACATTCCTAGCGATCTCAGCAGGGGTTAGCTCTTTCTGAACCTGCACCATCATAAAACACCTTCATTGCTACTTCTAAGAATATTAAGAATATAAAGATTGTAAATAAATTATAAAAATTTTTAGAAAAGAAGAAGGCGGAAACGTGTCAGCTTATTAGACGGAGTATTGCTGAAGCTAGTGGCTCTGATAACCAGGCTACGCCTTGGCTTGCGACTAGCGAGATAGCGACGAATGTGCCAAACAGTATCACCGCCGTCGCCATGTTTCCATTCTTTAGCTCCGTCTCTATGTCGAATTCCTTTATGTCCGTTACTCCTGGCAGCTTCTCAGCCGCTCTTACAAGCCACCTGTAAACCCTTGATTGAGCCCAGACTATTAGGACTATTGCTAGTGGTAGGCCTATGAATAGCTGGATGAGGCCAGCTATTAATGCTGCTAGGTTGAACTGCCCCGGTATAACTGCTCTGCTAATGCCGGTCACCGCCTGCCCAACAACGTTTCCAACGGCTATCAGTATTCCCGCGATGTATATCGCCACGGCAAGATTCCTCTTGCGTATCTCCTCAAACTCATTTATCGTCTTCGTGGTCCTATCCAAGATATTAAGGGCTATGGTTATACTGAATAGCGCCAAGGCTACACCTAGAATCAACTGCAATATTCCTATCCCGATATCCAGCAGGCTATACCACCAGCTCATAGGCCCACAATATATGATCTGGCAAGATTCATTCTTAAATCTTAACCTCATAATTTATGGTGTTTCTCTATATTTTCTATGGCCGTTATAGGCTACTCGCATCCGTAGGATTTTATCCGGCTTTTGGAGGAAATCTTTTAAGAGGCTTGGCTGGATGTATTGTCATGCCATTCAAGTATGGTGAGGTGGAGGTTACCTGGCTCGGCCACGCGGCTTTCATGATATCCCACCGCGGGAACATCATATACGTGGATCCATTCAATATCCAGCCTAAGGGGAGGGCGGACATAATCCTCGTAACGCATGAGCATTTCGATCACCTGAGCCTCGAGGATATTAAGAAGATTGTTAAGCCGGAGACGTATATCATCGCACCAGAGAATTGTAGGGATAAGCTTAGGCTTCTGAAGACGGGGGTTGTTAAGCTTGTGAAGCCAGGCGATAGTGTGGAGATTAAGGGCGTGAAAGTCGAGGCCGTCCCAGCCTATAACGTGAACAAGTTCAGGGCTCCTGGAATAGTCTATCACCCGAGGGAGGAGGGCTCCGTGGGATACGTCATCGAGCTGGATGGTGTAAGGATTTATCACGCCGGGGACACGGACTTCATCCCGGAGATGAGGAATTTGAACGTGGATATAGCGCTCGTCCCTGTGAGCGGTACATTCGTTATGACGGCTGAGGAGGCTGCCGAAGCTGTCAATACTTTCAAGCCAAAGATAGCGATACCGATGCACTATGGCGCTATAGTTGGCTCGAGGGCCGATGCCGAGCGATTTAAGGGGCTTGCGAAAGTTGATGTCGTGATCCTGGAGAAGGAGTAGAGGCTTCTAGGAGACAGGGCGGAACACTATCCCGAGCTCCTCAGCATAGCGGTAGGCCTCCTGCATCTCGCCCCAGCTCGGCCTCCTAGCAACATCCGGATACTTATCCGGGCTCCTCAGGACGAGGTACTCCGGCCTATACTGCTCCATGATATTCACTAGAACCCTGTCCCCAATGTTCTCCGCAATCCACTTCAGGATCGGCTTAGTATCACATTCAAGGTGATTTGGAAGGACTAAATGCCTTATAATCATGTCACCATGCTTCGCTGCTAAGAGGTGGTTTCTCGTAACAGCCTCCCTGTAGCCAAGTTTCCCGCGGACATTCGAGAGCCTCACAGCGCACTCATTATTCCAGTACTTGAAGTCGGGGAGCCATATATCAACGAGGTCGAGGAGGAGCTTCATGGACTCCATGCTGAGATACATGTTGCTATTCCAGAGTATGGGCGCGTTCACGTCCAAGTATTTCAGGGATTCTATGATGATCCAAGTGTTGGGCGTCGGATCCCCTCCTACATAGTTTATGTTCGCCGCTCCCCCGAGCCTCAGGTTCTTCGCTATCAGCGCCAGTCTCTTCGCATCAACTCTCACACCAGCGCCCTCAAGTCCTCCCCTCGGATGCGATATATCCCAGTTTTGACAGAAGACGCAGTGGAAGTTGCATGACACAAAAAATATCGTGCCCGAGCCGCCCTGCCCCTCAGTCCCGATTAAGGGCGCCTCCTCGCCATGATGATGGAAGAATGATGCCACATATGCCTCGTCTCCAAGCCCGCAAACCCCCCTCTGACCCGAGACCCTATCAACCTCACACCTCCACTCGCAGAACCTACACCTTCTCATGATCTTCCTAGCAAGCTCTATCTTAACATCTAGATATGATGGGCTGGCCGGCTTAAGCCTCTCCTCGTCAACGCCGGATCCATACATCTGCTTGAAGAGCTCCTCGGCCTCCTGATGAAGCTCATCATGGATTCTCCATAGCTCCTCCTCACCGAGATCCCGAATATTGCTCGGAGCTCTAACCGCTCTCACGATCATGAACTTGGCTGGTGTCTCATTCAACATGACGGAACGATACCAGCTAAGTCTTCTTCGCACTTCAGGGTCATTCCAGACTAGGACCGCGTCAGGCCTGATGACCCTAACCCACAAAGGGCTCCCATGGTTAAGACCCGTGAATCGCGCTAAAAAGGATTTAGTCCTTGAAGGATGGCAGCCTCACACCCCTCTGGCCCTGATACTTGCCCTTATACGGCTTCTCCACCGGCGATGAGAGCTTGGCAAATACGACGTGGAGGAACCTGTCACCGGAATAGAGCCTCACGGGAAACTCCCCTCCAACGAGCTCTATTGTGAGCTGCCCCTCGAAGTTCGCGTCAATTATAGTCGGCGGGATCGTTAAGCCTATCCTTGCATAGCTGCTCCTCAGGTTCACGAAGCCCATAAGGTCTAGGGGGAGTTTGATGTACTCCATTGTATGTAAAAGGACGTGTTCCCTCGGCCTTATCAGGAAGCTATCACCCTCCTCTATCTCGTAGAACTCTGCAATGTTGTCACCGTGCACGTCGAGAACCTTGTCAACGGGCTTGAGCCTCGCCATCTGCCTTCCGATCCTGAGGTCGAGGCCATTCTCCCTGACAACATCATCCCTGAACGGCTCTATCACGAGCCTCCCACTCCTGATATAGTTCCAGAGGTCGAAGTCGCTCAGGATCAAGCGCCTTCTCACCAGCCACCTCACGCTCAGCTCGAGGGCTTAAAGAAATTTCCCCCAAGCTCAGCGCCCCCGGGAACATGTGGAAATATCCTCGGATATTGCCTAGGTTACACCTCGATTGTGTCAAGATCCCTCGGCGCATAAACAACCATGCCGAGCTTCTTCCCAAACCTCTCCAAGTATTCTTGGAGCCTCTCCTCCATCTCAGGATAGATGTGTGTGAGAACGAGGATCCTCGGTCCCACTTCACTGGCTATCCTCATGAGGTCCTCCGCGGACGTATGCTTGCCCTTGAGCCTATCAGCGGGGAATGAGCACTCATGGATTAGGATACTCGTCCCGCGTGCAAGCTCTATAAGCCTTGGGTCGGGCGCTGTGTCACCGGAATACGTTATCGAGGTTGAGGGGAGGTCTATCCTATACGCGACGCCATTAAAGTGTTCAACGGGCTTGGATCTCAGGATTATGCCGGGTTCAAGCTCCAGTACGTCATCCCAAACTTCGTGGATCTCTACTATGTCACGGCAGCCAAGATCCGAGAGATATCCGAAAAGCCTCCGATCGGAAACTAGTAGATCAAGCATCTCGCCTATGCCACGGGGGCCGAAGACCCTGAATAATCTCCTACCCGAGAGGGCTTTCAGCTTTATGAATGGCAAGAGGTCAGAAACATGATCCAAGTGGAGATGGGTGATTAAAATTATGCTGATGCTCCCGGGATCCACACCAATCCTCCTAAGCTTCTCTAGGACCCCGGGCCCCATATCGAGGAGAATTCTAAGCCCATTATTGGCCTCAAGCAGCATCCCGGAGGAAAACCTCTGGCTCGTGGGTATTATGGAGCCGGTTCCTAGGAAGATGAGCCTTAGCAGCAGCTACTCCCTCCGAGACAGGATCTCAACCCATGGATTGTCCACGAGGTATGAGGGGAGACTGCCAGCGCGCTTCACCTCGGCACGAGGCATGGGTTCAGCGCGTTCAGATTTCTCCCCAGCCGCGGGTGATACGGGGCCGCCTCTCTCAAGCCTTGCTACCCTCTCAATTATGTCTCGATGATCCTTCTCGAGCCTGTCAAGTCTCGCCTCAAGCTCCTCAATTATCCTTAGGAGCTTCGAGATCTGTTTCTTCAGCTCGATGATCTCTTGTGAGCTGACATGTGTATCCTGTACATGCTCCTCCAGCTTCTGGGGAGCCTCCCTTCTCTCCTTAAACCTCGGCGGAATAATTTCCTCCGCCCCCATCCTATCATAGATTATCAGCCCGAAGCCATGTAGTATCATCACATTATCATCTATCGCCTTGGCATATTTCCGCGGGATAGCTATGCAGACGCCATCGTATCTCGATTTCATCCTCTCTGCGTGGAGAAGGGCGTCTTGGAGGGCGCCCTTACTCGTCAAGGCATCCTCATCAAGTATGCTCACGAGTATCTCCCTGGCTCCATCGGATAATACGAGCCTGCTGGAATATAGTGACTCGGGGTCCCTTCCCCTCTCCACCTCATAGAACCCCTCCTCCTCATAGAATGCCGAGATTACGTCCTCGGGGGTAAGGCGGTTACGCGACATACATCCACCCCTCCATCCTCTCCCATCTCCACTCATAATCATGCGGGACCGCGTATCCATAGACTATGCAGCCCCTCCAGACCGAGTATTTTGGATCCTCGACGATCGAGACGTTGGCCCCCTCTATCTCCTTCTCGAGCAGTTGTTGTCTCAGCTTCTCATCAGGCCTGACCGCTATCCCCTCAAGGCCCTCCGGCACATCCCAGCTAAAGTTCCCGCCAGAGAGGAGTATCCTAGAGTATAGGTGGGGCTGAAGCTCTATCGAGCATCTCTCGACCGATGTTATCACGGCCTCAGCCATGTCCATCATGCCATAGAAGTATGTGTCCCCGATCTTGATGTCACTCGGCTTAGGCATGCCCCTCGCGAAGTAGCTCTGGAAGATCTCATGGCCCGGGTTGAAAATGAACTCGCCTATCAGGAACCTGGTCCACGCCATGTCATCCAATACTATCTTGATCCTCGTTCCCGGGATCTTGAGCGAGACCCTGACCTTCTCCGGGTTGCCCTTCGCATACCTGATGGCCTCGTCTAGGTTCCTCGGGATGAGCCCAATCTTTTCCTTGACCAACCTAACGAAGCTCTCCTCCTTCGCGAGGTCACCATAGCCCGCGTCCTTCAATATCTCCATAGTGAGCGTGTTAGCAGCTCCTCCACCCCGATTAAGCGCTATAACCGCATTCCTCACGGGATACATGGAGATCGGGCATATCTGCGTGTTCCCATGACCTGACTCAACTACAGTGCATGTCGGCGTCTTCTGGGAGATCGCGACCGCGAGGGGCTGCGGGATTATCGTTGCAGCCTTAACAAGAACCCTATCACGATTAAGCTCCCGGAAGATCTCGAAAAGCCTTTCATACATGTATCTGGGCGAGACGATCGAGATGCTAGCGACCACATAGAACCCCTGAAACTCCTCATCAGGCGGGGCAAAGCTCTCAAGAGCATATCTCGTGAGCTCCCTTATGACCCTCCAAGCCCGCTCATCATCCTTTGCTATGACGCCGTTTCGCATCGGGTAGACCATCCGCTCCGCCAAGTCCTCCCGCGACTCGAGAAACCTCGGAATATCCTTTCCAACAACGATCTCCCTATCAACCCCCATTATCCTCGACATGAGGGAGCTTCTATCAATGAAGTACCCCCTGTTCTCGATTACCTCCGGCACCTCTCCTAACGCTATCGGCCCAAACTTGAAGTCGCTCGTCCCGTAATCCAGCCCGAAGACATATTCCCGCTTATACTCCTCACTCATCTAATCCACCCCAACAGCTTATCAATAATCCCCCTCCCGCCCCCCATGCCGAGAATCTTCTCATGAATCCTCAGGGCGGCCCCGGAGTTAACCTCCCTCCAGCCAGCCCTATATGATACTGTGAGGGCGCCATGTTTCGGATAAGCATCAACCTTAAGCTCCACGCCGGAGAACCTCACCCTAGACCTGTAGACGCCATCTTCCGGAAGCTGTATGCCAAGGTCCCCGGCAGCCGCCTTAATATCCCCACCCCTCAAATGATAATAAACATCCACGTACCAGCACTCCCTAACGAGAAGGTTTAAGAAGCTTCTAAACTCATCGGGCTCCGCAGACTTTACAAGGATCACCACCTCATCCCCTGAGAGGCTGGTAGCCCTAAGCTCGGCCCTAAGTGAGCCCCTCAGAATATTGTTCCCGTCAAGGGTGTAGCTGGCGGCCTTTAATGCCTCTAGAATGCCGTCTATCCCCCGGCTGCCGGGCTGAAGCCTGCAGACAAGCCTGATCTCGCGACTACCGAGCGATCCCCCCGACACCCCTTCTCCGGAAGAGAATATACCTCAGCCATAGGATATATTTTGGGGGGTTGGGTGAAAGTGCAACTCTACTCGACGAAGTCCGAGATCTCCGGTATCTTCGGCGGCAAGCCCTTCCGCTTCCTGATCTCTTGGATTACCTTGTCCTTTAAGGATGCTGGGACGGGCTTCCATGCATAGAACTCGGTCGCCCAGAATGCCTTGCCCATGGTCGCGCTTCTTATCACCTCGCTCAGGTCGAATGTCTCGGCGGCGGGTATCTCGCCCGTTACCACGGTTATGTACTCCTGCTGCGCGACATTTAGTATCCTGCCTCTCTTGCTTGTTATGACGGATGTCACGGCTCCAAGCAGGTCTGAGGTAACCTTCACCTCGATTTTCAAGACGGGCTCTAGGAGGATTGGGTCGGCGCTTAAAATGCTGGCGTAGAGCGATCTCCTAGTGGCTGGGACTATCTGGGCATACCCCCTGTGAACGGGGTCCTCATGGAGCTCCGCATTCACTAGGATTGCCTTGATTCCCCTCATGGGCTCCTCGGCCAGCGGCCCCCGCTCCATAACATCTTGGAAGCCGGCGATTATGAGGGCTTTCGATTCATGAAGATACTGTACTCCCTTTGTCATGTCAACGAGGATATTGCCTCTCGGGTCTATGCACCAGACATTCCGGGCCATGTCAGCATCCCATCCATGGTCCCTTAGTATCTTCGCGACCTGCTTCCGATCCATTTCCTCGAAGATCTCGCCTTTTCTGATGAGCTCGATTATCTCGGGCTCGAGGGGCTCGACTTGGAGATAGATTCTGTTATGCTTGTTGGGCGACTTGCCCTCGAATATCTTGCCCTTCTTCGAGACCGTCTCCCTGTATAGTATTATTGGCTTGCTTGCGACCACCTCTATCCCGGCCTTCGCTATCCACGTGAGGGCTATCTCAAGGTGGAGCGTCCCCATGCCGCTTATCAGGTATTCACCGGTTTCCGGCCTCACGGTCGTGACCAGAGTCGGATCCTCGATCGAGAGCTTGTTCAAGAAGTCCACGAGCTTCGGCAGATCCCTGCTATTCTTTGGCTCGACGGAGATCGTGACAACAGGTTCTGAAACATACTTCAGGGACTCGAATGGAACCATGTCGACTATGGAGAGCGTATCTCCCGCCCTTGCCTCATCGATTCCGAGCAGGGCGGGTATGTTCCCGGCTGGCAGGCTTCCGACAATTTCCCGGTTCGGGCCCATATAGACCGTTACCTGCTGAATCCTCTTTGAGATGTTTCTGCCGACTATCTTAATGATATCCCCCTCCTTGACCGTGCCGCTGAAGAGCCTCCCGGTGGCAACAACACCCGCCTGGGGATCGACCTTGACATCGGTGACTATCATAACCGGCGGCCCGTTCTCATCGCAGTTCAGCATAGCCTGCCCAACCTCGCTATCAATATCACCCTTCCAGATCTTCGGTATCCTATACTTCTGCGCCACATGCGGCGGCGGGTGATGATTTATGACCATCTCGAGTATTGCCTCATGGAGCGGCGCATTCTCCTGAAGCCAGGCAATATCGTTATTCTGGAAGGCCTTCATGACATCGCTGAATTTTATTCCCTTCTTCTGGGCCTGGGGCACCGTGAAGCCCCATCTATCCTTAGCGCTCCCGATTGCAACAGTCCCATTCTGGAAACTAACCTTCCACTTATCCCGGTACTCCGGCTCCGCATACATCTCGATGAGCCTATTCACCTCTGTCACTATCCTAGCCAAAGTCTCCTGGATCTTCTCCGGCGTGAGCCTGAGCTCCTTGATCAGCCTATCAACCTTGTTTATGTAGAGGACCGGCCTAACCCTCTCCTCGAGAGCCTGCCTGACAACGGTCTCCGTCTGGGTCATAACGCCCTCAACAGCGTCCACTACCACTATCGCCCCATCAATCGCCCTGAGAGCCCGTGTAACCCTACCACTGAAATCCACGTGACCCGGGGTATCGATCATGTTGATGATATATGGCTTGCCATCCATCTCATAGTAGAGGGATATGTTAGCAGCCTTGATCGTCATCTGCCTCTGCTGCTCCTCCTCCAAATAGTCTAATGCAAGAGCCTTACCCGCAAGTGTCGGCGAGAGAAGACCAGCAGCAGCGAGCAGGCTATCCGTAGTCGTAGTCTTACCATGGTCAACATGAGCAATAGTACCTATGTTACGGATGCAATCCTTCTGCCTAAGGATCTCCAGCACCTCACTTATCCTCTTAACCCTCGGCATGAGCGCCCTCTCCCAACGCACACCCCCAAAAGACTCCTTAATATATTATGCCCAACAAACCCCTCACAAACTACCCCAAACACCCCCAAGCCAAAAACCCCAACAGGTCCCTTCAAAACCCTCTCAAACCACAGCCTCCCACATGCGCGGCCCGCTTCCACGAAGAGGATTATTTAGATGTTAAAGGTTTACTGTTTAAGAAAAACCTTTAACCATAAACGGTAAACATCATTAAACTAGAATAATTTACAAAATAGTATGGCAAAGCAACGTAATTCCGTTTAAACGGGATTAATGTTCCAAGCGTACGACACCCCACCCGATTTGAAACAATTTTCTAGGCTTAGCTAGTTCGAGCCTCCCCTTGATTTTATAAGGGTGGAAGGGATTAAGGGGGGTTTCTGGGCTCTTTTACAACGTTAATCCCGTTTGAATGGAATTAGTTCGTCCATTAATAATCCCGTATTTATGGGATTGCACTATAATTCGGGATTAGTATCGTTTTAAGGTAAAATTTTTATGTTAAACGTTTAACGGTTAATCACATGACCCGGAGTAGTAAAGGTGGCGATGAGGGTGTAAGTGAGGGAGGTGGGGGGAAGAGGCGTTCGGTGAGAGCTGAGAAGGTTGATGAGAAGCTTTTCAAGGAGGCTGTTAGGAGGGCTTTAAGCCAGCCTAGGCTGGCGTTTTACTCGCCTGTTGCTAGCTGTGTCTTGAATTATTGGAAGAGCGCTGTGCCTAGGTTTAGTATAAGCGAGTTCTTAGCCAAGGTTGTTGAGAGGGAGATTGCTAAGGCTTGGCCAAGGCTTTATGAGAGGGCTGAGAGGGAGCTGAGGAAAAAGTCGGGTGGAAAGAGGTAGAGGCGGGATGCTCAGGATCAGGCCAGAGTGCCTCCCCTGTACATTCTCGACGGGCATTAGGATGGTTAAGATCGCCACAGGCGACTTGGAGCTTCAGCGCCTGACAGCCCAAGAGATCGCTAGCCGGTTAAGTGAGGTTACTTGGGAGGAGGCACCTCTTGACCTATCCTACGTAATCCAGCGTGTTATCGCGGATATAACTGGCGTCAAGGACCCATATCGGGAGATTAAGAGGAAGAGTAACCTGGCTATCATAAGGCGTTATGGGGAGCTTAGGGCGAGGATTAGGAATGCAGCCGATCCATTAGAGGCCGCTGTGAAGCTTGCTATAGCCGGTAACATCATAGATTTCGGGCCATATGCTGAGGTTGATTTCGATCAACCCTTCAAGAAGATCTCCGATGATCTCGCGGTAAATGATTTTCCAGCTTTCAGGAGGAGCGTAATGGAATCGAGATCCTTACTCTACTTCCTCGACAATGCTGGTGAGATCGTGTTCGATAAGCTTCTCATCGAGACTATGATTGATGTTAGGGGAAGGTTTTTCGATAAGGTTGGGCTAGTTGTTAAGGAGGCCCCGCTAGTAAATGATGCCACACTGGAGGATGCTGAGGAGATCGGGCTAACCGAGATCCAGAATGCGTCTATAATGCTTGTCGGTAATGGGCATGGAAGCGCCCCTAGCTTTAGGAGCCGTGAGGTTGAGAGCTGGATAAACCATTATGATCTCGTGATTTTTAAGGGCCAAGCTAATTTCGAGATCTTCGAGGATAAGCGCGGTTTCTTCATGCTAATCGTCAAGTGTCCCGTCATCGCCGAGGCCCTAGGAGTCAAAGTGGGCGATATGGTCCTGAAGTATTCAGCTCGTGAAAAAATGTAGAAATAGCGGATGTACTAGCCCTTGCAGTTAGATCCGAATATGGGTTTTCTTGGAGCGCTTCCGAGACTGCTTCTTTTTGAGCGTGGCGGGATCGAAAAGCTCCCTGACATAATCTCAGAGCTGGGATTGAGCGGTAGCTGCATGCTTGTTACCGGTAGGAAGTTTGCGAGAAGCTCGGGTTACTTGGATAAGCTCAGAGGACTTCTTGAATCCGCTGGCGTAGGTAAGGTCATAATTTTTGATAGGGTTGAGCCGAACCCATCGGCAAGCATCATCGATGATGGTGGAAGGATTGCGGCCGAGCATGGAATAGATTTCCTAGTAGGATTTGGAGGAGGAAGTGCCCTAGATACCGCTAAGGGGATAGCTGTAGTGGCAACCGGGGGTGGAAGCATCACCAACTACTTTTATCCTGTTGAGGTAAAACACTCCACCCTGCCGATAATAGCTATTCCAACCACCTGCGGAACCGGAAGCGAGGTGACAAAATACGCGGTTATAAGCCATAGATATAGGAAGAACGTGGTCTTGGGCAACGGCCTAGTACCAATCGCCGCAATGCTGGATGCGGAGGTTCTCAGATACCTTTCAAAGGAGATTCTCGCTCACACCGCGTTCGACGCCCTATCACATGCTATTGAGTCATATTTCCATGTCAGATCAAACGAATTAACTCAAATGTTCTCGGCTGAGGCAATGAGGACTATCCTTGAAAACTTCATGCAAGCCTATGATGGGGATCTCGATAGAAGAGAGAAGCTGCTTTACGCCAGCATGGTCGCGGGCCTAGCAATAAACTTCTCGGGAACAGTAGTGGTTCATGGGCTTGGATACTACTTGACTGAAAAATACAATGTCCCGCACGGCCTGGCTAATGCCCTCTTCTTACCCCAACTCATAGAATACTCGCTGGAGAAAATGCCTGGGAAATTGATTATGCTCTGTAGCAAGCTTGGAATGGCATCAGATGATCCATATGTATGCGCAAGAATGATTTTGCAGAAACTGGATGAGCTGCGCCGTTATGCCGGATTACCCTCGAGCCTACGTGAGATGGGAGTCCCAGAAACTGAGCTTGAGAAGCTGGTTGATGAGGGGCTATCATATAGGAGGAATATCGAGAACTGCATAGTCCCTCCAAACAGGGAGGATGTTGAGCGCATGGTTAGAAGTGCTTTCAAGGGGGCTTATGCATGATTAACCCTAGAAATAGTCTTAGGGACATTATTCGTGACGCCCTCCTGAAAGGACATGAAGCCTTGGTAGAATGCATGAGAAATGGGTTGACTGGAGTGGAGGGCAAGGGGAGCTTCGGGGACTATTCTCATCAATTTGATCTAGCAACTGAGAAGGCTATCATAGACTATGTGAGGAGGGCTTTTGATGAGAAGGCCTATATAATTTCTGAGGAAGCTGGGGAGATTAGATGCAATAATCCGGAGCTTTACGTGTTAATAGATCCAGTTGATGGGTCTAATAATGTTGCTAATGGGGTCATGTTTTGTGCGTCCGTAATCCTGATATCTAAAAGCCCATATTTATCAGGTGCTCTCGCAGCCGGGATAATAGATCATTCCTCGGGGAAGATTTACCTAGGTGATGAGAATGGGGTCAGCATTATTGGCGGTCATCTAAAGCTTAGAAGGAATAATCTCTCAAACGCATTTGTATTCTTGGATTTGGCAGGTTTGATGAAGGATGTTGAGGACTCTTATAATCCGACGGAGTTGAGCCTTAAATTGGTCAGGAAGGCGAAGAATACGAGGTTCTTCGCCGCGGCAAGCCTAGAGATAGCGCATATCTTGGAGGGGAAGGCTGACGCATATGCCTGCTTCGCTAAGGATCTCAAGATCATGGATTTTGCTGCGTCAGTATGTTTATTGAGGTGGGCTGGAGGGGCCTACAAGATTCTCGGGGATGAGGACCCATCGCTGCTGGATACTAGGAGATATGGCGTGGTCGCTGCCTCGAGTAAGGAGCTGCTTAGCGAGATACTGGCTCTATGGCATTAACGCTTATATTTGCGCATTATTGGGAGTGCCTCCAATGAAGCCGAAGGTGTATGTTACTCGAAGGATTCCGGAGATAGGACTGAAGATGCTAAGGGAGCACTGCGAGGTCGTGTATAGGGATGAGCTCCCACCACCGGCTAGGGATGAGCTCCTCAAGGCTGTTGAGGATGTTGATGCCATCTATTGCACGTTGAACGAGACCATTAATAAGGAGCTGATAGATAGGGCTAAGAGGCTCAAGGTTGTTGGAACGATGAGTGTTGGCGTGGATCATATCGACGTTGAATATGCCACGAAAAAGGGGATATACATCGTCTATACTCCTGGGGTCTTGACCGAGACCACGGCAGATCATACTTGGGCACTCCTATTAGCGGTTGCTAGAAGAGTTGTTGAAGCAGATTCTTATGTGAGAAGGGGTGAATGGAAGATAGCATGGGCACCTACAATGATGCTGGGATACGATATCTATGGTAAGGTTCTTGGGATAATAGGCCTTGGCAGAATTGGGCAAGCGGTGGCGAGAAGAGCTAAGGGCTTCAACATGAGAATCCTATACTACGACGTCGTCCGGAGGGAGGAGCTCGAGAAGGAACTTGGTGTGGAATATACGCCGCTTGAAAGACTTTTGATGGAATCAGATTATGTATCAATTCATGTTCCATTGACCCCAGAAACTAGGGGGCTCATCGGAGAGAGGGAGTTAAGACTTATGAAAAAGACCGCTATTCTGGTGAATACGTCCCGCGGCCCGGTTGTCGATCAAAAGGCGCTTTTCAGGGCTTTGAAGGAGGGGTGGATCGCCGGCGCTGGGCTTGATGTCTTTGAGAAGGAGCCGATAGACCCTAACGACCCACTGCTAAGGCTTGAGAATGTCGTCGTCACACCTCATATCGGAAGCGCTTCGCATGATACTAGAAATAAGATGGCTGAGCTTACGGCTATGGGCATAGTCAAGGTTCTAAAGGGTGAGGTGCCCGAAAACCTTTTGAATCCGGAGGTCATTAATGTTAGGCCGTTAAGCATGGTTAAGATGATCTGAGGTGAGTGGGTTGGTGGAGCTCTTTTTCGACGGGGATTTGAGTATTCTCAGGGACTTAACGATAGCCGTCATCGGTTATGGCAATCAAGGAAGTGTTCAGGCTAGGATTCTTAGGGAGAATGGCTTAGAGGTTATAGTCGGTAATAGGATGGATGAATATTGGAAGAGGGCTGAGAAGGATGGGTTCAAGGTATATGAGATAAGTGAGGCTGTTAGAAGGGCTGATGCCGCCCTCCTACTGGTCCCTGATGAAGTTGCGCCGGACGTATATTACGGCAAGATGGATGAGGAGATTAGGAAGAAGAAGTTCTTCATACTAGACTTCGCGAGCGGCTATAATATAACGTATGGCTTAATCAAGCCAGCGGCAAATACCGACGTGATAATGGTTGCTCCCCGGATGTTTGCCTGGGGGATTCTCGAGAGGCACAAGCAGGGGCTTGGATATCCCGTCCTGATCGGCGTCGCGCAGAATGTATCTGGTAAGGCGTGGGATTATGCCCTAGCGATCTCGAGAGGAATCGGGGCCATAGGGCTCCCCGGCGGAATCGCCCTCAAATCATCATTTGAGGAGGAAGCTTTTCTCGATCTGTTGAGTGAGCATACTTACATTCCGCTTTTGATAGCCTCAATTATGGCGTATTTTGAGGTTGCTACCAAGGTTTACGGAGCATCGCCGGAGGCCGCGATACTGGAGCTCTACGCGTCGGGCGAGCTGGCTGAGCAAGCTAAGGCCATGGCCGAAGAGGGACTGATAGAGCAGTTGAAGCATCATTCTAGGACGAGCCAGTATGGCCAGCTAACTAGGATACGGAGATACTATGAGATGATTAGGGATATTGTTGAGAGAGAGGCTGAGGAGATCTGGAGCGGCGAGTTCGCGAGGGAGTTCGCCGAGGAGAAGTTATCCGGGATGATCATGATAAATAGGCTCAAGGAGGTACTAGGATCAAGTGAACTAGTCAAGGTCGAAAAGAGATTGCTCGAAACTCTCAAGAGGGGGAAATTAGATTAGGAAAGGGGGTTGTTTGCTCAATATCCGGCTCCAGCCTCCTCCTTTATTCTGCCCAGTATCGCAAGCGTGCTCATGAGCCCTCTCTTCATGATACCTAGATCGGACATTAGCGCGACAAACCTGAAGCCCTGAGAGATGAATTCTCGAGCCTGCTCCGGGCTGAATGCATGTATCCCTGGCGTAACGCCGTATTTCTCGCAGACGCCCCTAACCTTCTTTAAGGCCTCTTGGAATCTTGGGTCCCCGAATTTCAGAGGTATTCCGAGGCTGACTGATAGGTCCATCGGCCCGATATATGCAACGTCTATTCCGGGTGTTGAGAGTATCTCCTCGAGGTTTTCCAGCGCCCTGCCCGTCTCTATCTGGACCAAGAGTATTCGCTCATTTTTCTCAAAGTTCTCATAGTAATCTAGGAAGCTTCTCCGGCCATATCTCACCGCCCTCCTCGGCCCGACACCCCTTAACCCTCTTGGTGGATATGATGCATAGCTGACAGCCTTCTCAGCCTCCTCCCGGCTATTAACCCATGGAACGAGTATCCCCTCAGCTCCTATGTCAAGTGCCCTCTTTATGATTACCATGTCGTTCCATGGGACCCTGATTATCGGTGAGATATCCACGCCTCTTAGGGGCATGAGCAGGACCTCGACGTCGGATATCTCGAGCGGCGCATGCTCCATGTCAAAGACAAGCCAATCGAGTGGGAGCTCCGACAAAGCGTCAACAACGTCCGGATGGTTTATCGTTATCCATGTTCCAAGAACCACTTCCTCGTTCTTGAGCTTCCTCTTTAAGCTGGACATGAGGCTTACAACATCTTTATAGCTCATATACTTTTTGCTCTTCAGCGCATCGGTTCTCCAAGGTTACAATTGAAAGCCTCGCTCTTTAAGGCGGGGAGTCAAGTTTATGAGATGCAGGTTTTACTCTGGTGATTTGGTGGCAAGGTTCTTGGGATCTATGCCAGCGGAGTCTGTAGAGATCGCGAAGGCTGAGCTCACGAAGCTTAGGAGGGCGGGTTATAGGGTCGTAGGGGGACACTCAGCAGTCAAGATATGCCACTGGACTAGGAGCGTTCTTAGGGGTGGTAAGAACTGTTACAAGGGATGGTATGGTATCAAGAGTCACAGGTGTCTACAAATGACGCCAGCGCTCCAGTATTGCAACATGATGTGCATCTTCTGCTGGAGACATCATACTATAAACCGCGTAACAGGTGTTGGGGGCGAGTGGGATAGGCCGGAGGACATACTCGACGGACTGATCCAAGAGCAGAGGCAACTTCTATCAGGATTTAAGGGCAACCCGATGGTCGATAAGAGGCTCTTCGATGAGGCGATGGAGCCGAAGCACGTCGCGATCTCCCTCGATGGTGAACCGACGATATACCCGTATCTCGCTGATATGGTGAAGCTGATTAAGGGTAGGGGTATGACGGCCTTTCTAGTCACGAATGGCACTAACCCGGAGAGACTCATGGAGCTTACGGAGGAGGATGCTGAGCCAACAAATCTCTACATCAGCCTTTATGGCCCAGATCCCGAGGCTCATAAGAGGATCTGCAGGCCATTAATCCCGGATAGCTGGGAAAGGCTCGCGGAGAGTCTGAAGGTTATGAGGGAGTTTCAGAAATCCGTGAAGGTTGTTAGGCTGATCATGATTAATGGTTATACGATCCGGGATCCCGAGAAGTATGCGGAGCTCATTAGGATCGCCGAGCCAGACTTCATCGAGTGTAAGGGATACATGCATGTAGGCGAGTCCCAGAAGAGGATGAAGAGAGAGGCGATGCCCTCCCTCGACGAGATCAGGCCATTTGCGATAAAGCTTGCAGAGGCTCTAGGATACGAGTATCTCGCCGAGGATAAGCCGAGCAGGGTCTCATTGATCGCCAACCCATCCTCGCCGCACTATGATGTAGTTAAAATGAGGATTTCAGGCTTCTTCCAATAACATAGATACTATGTCGTGGCCCCGCACTTCGGGCACTTCCGCCACTTGCCTTCTTCACAGCCTCATTCCCCGCATCAGCCATACCCCTCGCCCCCATAATACCATCCCAATACACACCCCCTTATTTTCTTGGGGAGCGCCCGAAAAATGGGAAATAAAAATATGGGGTATTGTGATATTGGCTTCAGCCTTACGGCATGCCCGCCTCGGCGGCCCTCAGCTTGAATAGCATTGCGTCCCATAGCTCCTCCCAGATATCCCCGAGATATTCGATCAGCTGATCCCAGTTCATTATCCTGATCATGTCGCATCTCGTTACACTTCTATCGCCCTCCCTCACGCCCCTCACCACGAAATACCTGACCTCGTCCCCATCCCTGAACGGTATCATGAAGATTTGCTCCGATGTCTTCTCACCGCCATGGAATCTTATTTTTAGCCAGCTTCCCGGCATCATCATAATCTTTCATTTTCAGGCGGGTCCCCAAGAAATAAGGGCAGGCATGTACTAGGATGGTATTGTGGAGGCATGATCGGCTATGTGGATGCCTTCGAGGAAGCTGGCCTCCTGAGGGAGTTCGTCGCGGTCTTGGATAGAATTAACTCGACGCTGGCTGTCGCCGAGAGATATAGGCCGCCATCAATCATCGTTAGGACGCTCATCTATGATGGCCTCAAGATGCTCGACGGCTTCGTCAGGAATACCGCGGATACGTTGGCAAGGCAATGGACCATGTCTGCGAGGAGCTACGAAGCCTACTCTATGAAGCCCTTGGAGGTGAGTGAAGATGACGCAGACGAAGAGTGGGCCGCGGCAAAGTGGATCGGATTCGGTCCGGGGAGAGGAGACCCAGATTGTAAGTGGTGGCAGGAAGAGAAGAAAATTACAGTCCAGAGAGCTTAGGATAAAGCTGTATGATAGGGTTATGGCTCTTCGCCAACTAGGACTTAAGATCAGAGATGTAATCAAACAGGAATACGGGATTGAGCTATCCACTGGTCAGATAAGTCAATGGGTGCGAGGACTGCATAGTCCGTATAACAAAGGGAGGATACCTTCGCTGGAACTGTTGGAGCCTTCCGAGGATTTAGCATATGTGATTGGCGCGGTTTGCGGCGATGGATATGCTAATATTAGAAGGCGCATCCGCAAAGGCTACAGGCAAGCCATAATACACCTCGAGGTGAAAGATAAGGAGTTCGTTGAGGAGTTCGCTATACGAATAGGTAGAGTACTGAACAGGCCGCCGCCCAAGCCGAAAGTTAAGAGATCGACAGGTCGCTACTACATCAAGGTTGAATCAAAGACGCTCTACGAGCTGTTGAAAAAGCCGGTTGACCTCGAGAGGTTGAGGAAATACATTGAACACTGTGATAAGTGCATCGCCGCATTCCTTAGGGGGTTCTTCGACGCGGAGGGGAGTATATCGGAAAATGGGTCAATCCATTTAGTAAACAGTGATTATCGCCTCTTGAAGTATGTGCAGTCCCTTCTTGAAAGATTTGAGATACTAACGACGAGGCCATATCTTCAGTATCAACGAGGATCAATAACGCACTCGAACGGAAAACGATACATTCGCCGACATGGTGTGTACTATATTTACGTGAGGCAGAGTTGTAATACGTGGTTCTACAAGTATATAGGATTCACTATAAAGAGGAAACAGGAACGCCTGGTAAACTACTTGAGAAGAACTGGAAGACTGGAATAATAACCCACCCTCTTTCCCCCTTTTACACGCATACTTACCAGCTCACCGCGTTTATGTGACCATCATTATGGTCGAGGAGGTCTCCGTGGAGGGGGCTAGGGAATCTTACAAGGGAGGATTCTTATCCACTGTTGGGCATGACGTCATGGGTTTAAGTCTCACCGGGTCCATATCCGCACCCTCCTTGACCTGTTATGATCTAAAGCAGGCGGCCGCTTCTAAAATAGGGCTTGGAGCCGGTCTCTAAGCCTTCTCCAGCTCTCCTCGAGAGACTCTGGGATCACCTTCGTATTCGCTAGGACCGGCATGAAATTAGTGTCTCCAACCCATCGTGGAACGATGTGAAGGTGAATGTGCTCTTCGAGGCCTGCTCCAGCGGCCTTCCCAATATTCAGCCCCACATTGAATCCATCGGGCTTATACTCGGATTCAAGCGCCGCGATCGAGAGCTTTAGGAGCTTGATCATCTCAAGGAGCTCATCATCACCTAGATCGGTTATTCTTCTAACATGCCTGTATGGCGCTATCATGAGGTGGCCATTATTATAGGGGTACCTGTTTAGGATCACGAAGCATGATTGGCCCCTATGGACCACGAGATTCCTCGCATCATCCTCATCCCTCGAGGCCTCACAGAGAAAGCACTCCCTCTCCTTCTTTGAGAACCATTTTATGTAGGTGATCCTCCATGGGGCGTAGAGTATCTTCATCAAGTGATCATTCTCCGGATTCTTTAAGAATATTTCCATGGCGCCTTATCGCGAGAAGGGTAATTAGCCTGGGTTGTCATGTCATTTGGGCTGGATATGGCGGAGATAAGGCAGGTTGATGTTTCTGGGAAGGAGGTTGTTAGGAGAGAGGCGGTTGCGAGGGGGTTCATCAAGCTAAGGCCTGAGACTATTCAGAGGATAAGGTCTGGCGCCTTGGAGAAGGGCGACCCACTTCAGGTGGCGAGGCTTGCGGGGATAAATGCCGCAAAGCTGACGCCATTCCTGCTCCCCCTCTGCCACCCGCTTAAGCTTGAGCATGTTGATGTAAGCCTCAACGTTATGGATGATGGGGTCGAGGTTATGGTCAGGGTTGTCGCACATGAGAAGACTGGGGTCGAGATGGAGGCTCTAACAGCCGCCGCGATAGCCCTCCTCAATATATGGGATGTCGTCAAGCAATATGAGAAGGATGAGTCCGGCCAATATCCATTAACGGAGATCACCTCGATAAAGGTCTTGAGGAAGGTTAAGGAGGGGTGAGGGGGCTGTCCTCGCCAAAGCATGAGCATGAGAAGCATGCGCCCAAGACTCTTAGATTCGCCCTTGTAACCGTGAGCAGCTCTAGGTATGCGGCGAGGCGCGATGGCAGGCCCTACACGGATGAGTCCCAAGATCTCGCGGCCGCGATGATAATTGAGCATGGTCATGTAGTCGAGGTTAGGGAACTTGTGGATGATGACATGGAGGGGATAAGGATTGTTCTGGAAAAGCTCCTAAGGAGGGAGGATTTAGACGTGGTGATCTTCATTGGTGGGACGGGCTTCTCGAGGAGAGATGTAACGATAGAGGCTGTTAAGCCGTTTTTCGAGAAGGAGGTTGAAGGGTTTGGAGAGCTATTTCGGTGGCTTAGCTTCGGGGAGATTGGGGCAGCCGCGATCCTGAGCAGGGCCACGATGGGGATTGCTAATGGAAAGGCCGTTATCTGCATACCCGGATCGCCAAATGCCGTAAAACTTGCTCTGGAGAACTTCCTCCAAGCCCTACCACATCTAATCTATATCGCGCGATCATCGTAATTCTCAGCAGTTCTTCTCATTTTTCATTAGATTCCCTTTGGCCGGCTTGGGTGAGTATCGGCAGTGCGACCCTGATAAGCCTCTCCTCGCCCCTCATCACATGATAGCTCGGCGACCTGATCTTCCTATCACCAACATAGACGTGACCGTGGACTATGAGCTGCCTCGCTTGGTATATTGTCCTCGCGAGCCCAAGCTTATAGACCATTGTCTGAAGCCTTCTCTCGAGTATATCTCTGACCGTCAGTTTGAGGACATCATCAGCCGTTGCGTTCTCGTCAACAAGCCCCATCCTATAGAGTCGCCCTATGAGGATGCGCTCTTCCCTGGCCCGCACCTCGCCGGTGAGGCCGAAGAGCTTCCTTGCATGAGCCCTAATCTTTCTCAGGATTGTCTGCGCCCTCCACAACTCCCTCTTATTCCTTAAACCATATTCCCCGACGAGCTGAAGCTCAGCAGCCAACCTATCGGCCTTCCAAGGATGACTCGGAGTCTCATATTGCTTTCTAGGTCTCTTCGGATCCCCCATTCTGCCCGAGACCCCTTAAGGTCTCCCTTATTAATTTGACCCCTCCCTACTCAGGTTGGGGACGTTTGGGCTACATCCCCCTTCTGGGGGTTTAGCCCTTGGCCGGGTCTCCGGCCATTACCCCTACCCCTCCCGGGGCTCGGGGTTATTGGTGTCATCAATATATTGTATGCCGCTGCGAGGTCTGCATTAAACACCTTGTTCATCGTCGTGCACTTGAATAATCCCCTGCTGATTCTAACGCCGCATCCATCTCCATGCAATGGACACCTCGACGAAGTATAGGACTCGTCCACGTAAACCACGTCCATCCCATATTCCTCCGCAACCTCTGCTATCCGCTTCAGCAGGTATCCATAAGTCCAGACATTATTGTTATCGAAGTCGCCGTTCTCCTGCGCAATGCCCTTTGGATAGCCGACTTTAATCGTGGATATCCGACGACGTAAAGCCACTCCACAACCTCCCTCACCTTGGCATCGATGTAATGTTTTACCTGCCTCCTCCATTTCGCATACATACGTCTAAGCCTCCTAGACGTCTCCAAGCCATACCCATTTAACGTGGACTGGTACTCGGCAACCCTCCTCCAGTAATATGATATTGACTTCAGCAGTTTGCCATTGACGAGCTTCGTTAAGCCATTCTCGGCATAGATTGCCATTAAATTGTTGATCCCGATGTCTATGCCTGCTGTTAAGTTGCCTTTCGGTTGTCGTGGCACCTGCCTCTATTCTCCCCTCACCATCTTCTCGGAGACCTTGGAGAAAGCAATGTGGGCATACCACCTCTTTCTATCGGCGTCGTAGCGTATCCTGAGCTCTCCGCGCTCACCCCTCAAATATATTGGCCCCTTGTACCTCACTTCCATCCAGCCAACCGCGCCAAGGCACTCAAGGATAATTCTATCACCGTCTATCTCGTACTTATCTTCCCTAATGGCAGTCCACAGCGTCCTAGATCCATTTCTTTTGCCAAATCCCGGCGGGCTAACCTTTGTTATAAATGGCGGCAGCCTCCCCTCCCCTTCTGCTCCAAGGCTCCTCTATTACCATGAAATCCTATGTTTAGCCAGCCTCCCGGCATCTTGACGTCGTCATGATAATCTTCCACTTTCAGGCAGGTCCCCAAAAAATAAGGGCAGGCATGTATTAGGATAATATTGTGGGAGCATGGCTGGTTACGTGGATGACTTCGAGGAGGCGGGCATTATTGGGGGTCTTGGATTATATGGGCTTGACGCTTGTCGTTGTTGAGAGGTATGGGCCGCCATCAGCCATCGCTAGGACGCTCGTCTATGATGGTCTCAGGATGCTCGACGACTTCGCCGGGGAGTATCGCGGATATGTTGGTAAGGTGATGGATTATGTCTGCAGGGAGCTACGAAGCCTACTCTATGGGGTCCTCGAGGGATGCGAGGACTTCGGGGGTGAGTGATGATGCCGGTTGAGAAAATAAAACTTACCGCGAGGTTTAAAGTGGATCTCGCGGATGTTGATGAGGTGATGATCTCGGAGATATATCGCCTGTTCGCGGAGTATCGAAGGATCGTGAATGAGTTAATTGAATACGCCCACTCGCATAGAACCACCAGCTTCATCAGCCTATATCGTGCAAAGTATCGCGAGCTACGGCAGAGTCATCCAACGTTACCATCACATTACATTGATACGGCTTGCCGGCTTACCGCCAGTATCTATAAGTCCTTCATAGAATTGAAGAAGATGGATATGTGTGATAGGGAGAAGTCGATATTCAGGGGACGGACGATATGGTTGGACAGGCAATTGTTCAAGCTCGATGTCGAGGGCTGGAGGGCTTTGATAGCGGTCCATGGAGGGAGGTGGGTTACGTTGAGGCTGCTTCACGGGAGGTATCATGAGAGGTTCAAGGGCATGGAGCTGGGTGAGGCGCGGCTGGTGCTAAAGAAGGATGGCAACCTTTACCTGAACGTTGTCTTTCGCCAAGCTGTTGTGTTGCCGGAGGTGGGCGCGGATGCTAGAGTCATTGCTGTCGATATTAACGAGAACGCCATCGTCTATGGCAACGACGACTTCGTCGAGAGGTTTGAGACTAACGAGGGGATTATTAGGACGAGATATTTCCTTAAGCGCCGGCGGATACAGTCGAAGATTCGTGGTAGAGGGCTACGGGCAAGGCTGCTGGGGAAGTATAGGGGCCGTGAGAGGCATAGGGTCAGGGAGATATACCATAGGGCGGCTAAGGAGATTATTGGTAAGGCTAGGGAGGTTGGCGCGACGGTAATCGTGATGGAGGATCTCAGGCGCCTTAATAGGAAGGATAAAGACTCCAAAGAGTTGAATGGGCGGATACACCGCTGGTCATATAGAAGGTTCCAGCAAATACTAGAATATCAGGCGAAGCTTCATGGGTTGAACGTGAAATATGTTGATCCTAGGAACACCTCGAGAATATGCCCTGTATGCGGGAGTGAGTTGGAGGAGAGCTCGAATGGACGTAGGATCAGAAGATGTCAGAAATGTAGCCTAGAGGAAGATAGAGACGTTATCGCTGTAAGAAACCTGACACGCCGATACTATGAGGAGTGCATGAATATGAAGAATCCTAAAACCTCTTTTGATTGTCGGTGCCAGATAGATGTGGGGAGCCTGCGTTCCCCCCGAAAGCCTCCTAATGAGAAGAGGGAGGAAGGGCTAAAAGCCCAGAACGTTTATTAGAGGATGGCCTCGCATCTATTTTTTAGATCGAGGTTATACCTCTTATATCATATACCTCTATTAGCCCTCACATTTAGGAGAGAATTTACCTTCAGAAAGGTCTTTCTAGGAGCTCCCAGAATATAGGTCTCGGATGAAGAGAGCTAAGAGACCTGCTGGATTATTGCCGGGCGAGGATCTCGAGCTTGTTGAGAATTATGGTGAGCTTGTTAGGGAGGCTAGGATTAAGATTGGGTTGACTCAGGAGGAGCTGGCCAGCCAGGTGGGCGAGAAGGCCACGGTGATAAAGAAGATCGAGCATGGCGAGCTTAGGCCCTCAATAGAACTCGCGAGAAGGCTTGAGAAGATTCTAAGGATAAGGCTTCTAATGCCGGCTGAGGAGGAGCCGTCCTCGGAAATAAAGAAATATCTCACGAAGCCTGGAGCGTCTGGTGGAGTGAGCCTGGGGGATCTACTCAAGAAGAGGCAGAAGGAAGAGCTTTAAGTTGAATCAAGGTTTAAGGGATGGCTGGCGGGACTAATGCTTGAAGGCGGAGCTTTGAAAGTAGCAATAGTTCATCGAGTTGATAGAGGTGAGGAAGATAATCTTAGCGAGCTTAGAGAGCTTTGTAGAACGGCGGGATACGAGGTTGTCTATGAACTTAAGCAGGTTAGGCCACCTCACCCCGAGTATCATATAGGCCCTAGGAAGGTTGAGGAGCTGAAGAAGGCTGTCAAGGTGCTGGGTATAGAGAAGGTGGTCTTCGAGAATGAGCTGAAGCCCGTTCAAGAGTATAATCTCGCAAAGGAGCTAAAGGTCCCAATACTCACAAGGACAAAGCTGATACTCGAGATATTCAGCCTCCACGCGAGCAGCCTCGAGGCAAAGCTCCAGATAAAGCTCGCGGAGCTGAAGTATGAGCTCTCTAGGGCGAAGGAGAAAGTGAGGCTTGCGAAAAAAGGTGAGCAACCCGGATTCCACGGCCTCGGAGCATATGAGGCGGACGTATATTACGATGAGATACATAGGAGGATAGTCTCGATATCGAGAAAGCTTGAGAACATCAAGAAGCATATGGATCTGATTAGGCTGGAGAGAAGGAAGCGCGGCCTGCCGATGATATCTCTAGCGGGTTACACCAATGCAGGAAAATCCACGCTCTTCAACGCCCTAGCTAGGGAGAATGTACCCGTGGACTCGAGGCTCTTCACGACGCTAACCCCTACAACTAGAGTAGTCCGCCTTGCTGGAAAGCCTGTCTTCCTTTCAGATACGGTCGGGTTCATTAAGAATCTCCCAACACTTCTTGTGGAAGCCTTCTATGCAACACTCAGGGAGATAGCACTCTCAGATCTGATACTTCTAGTTGCTGACGCATCCGATCCTGCGAATAAGTTGAAGGAGAAAATAGAGACATCGCTCCAAACACTCTATAATATTGGGGCGCATGATGTCCCGATACTCCTCGTGCTAAATAAGGTTGATCTCGTCGACCGAGATGAGCTTGAGTTAAGGATCGAGGAACTCGACCTAGATCTACCACATGTTATAATATCCGCGAAGTACGGCTGGGGGCTTGATGAGCTCCAAGAAAAGGTTTCTGAGCTCCTAAAGGGCTTCATCAAGGTCGAGACCACATTGCCCTACACGGAGGAGACAGCCAAGATTCTAGACGAGATATTCAGGAACTCTAGGGTCGACTTCCTCAACTATGAGGATGAATTCATAAGGGTTAGAGCCGAGATGCCCATCCAGCTAGCAGAGAAAATAAGGAGGAAATTTGACGATGGAAGGTTCAAAGTTCTTAGATAGACTGCTTCTCAGGATTGTCCGCGATATAGCCGACTACCAGTTCGGGAGAGGAACGGGTGAAAAGCTCTTCCCTGATGAATGCGTTGTCGAGGTTTCTAAGAGGACTGGGAGGCCGCGCTACATCAAGCTCGGCGAGGAGATACTGGCAACTATTAGGTATCCGGATAACATGATAGCCCTAAGCCTTCGTGGGGCCGAGAGGTTAAGAGAAGCTCTTGGCGATAAGGCGCCGAGGATAGTCCTTCGGGAATCTGGTGTGGAGCGCGTGCTCAGGGGGATGAACCCCCTCGCAGCCGACATTCAATATTGCTCCGATGGCATAAGGCCTGGCGAAGAAGTCTTGGTGGAGTCAAGCGATGGAAGGCTCATAGCAATCGGGAAAGCAATTACTTCATCGCGAATCATAAGAGAGTTAAAAACGGGCGCGGTGATCAAGATAAGGAAAGTGAAGAAACGCTAGCGGCCTATCCGCCGCCACTTATAAGGAACACTTATATTTTGATTGCTAGAAAAATGTGATGAGGCGCCATGAGCGCTCAGGAGCTGGTCCAAGCAGCAAGAAAGAGGAAATGCAGCAAATGCGGTAAAACGATAGTTAAGGGAGAATACGTCTTGCGGACGGGAAAGAAGGCCTACTGCCTCGATTGCGCCGCAACGATAGTGACCGATCCCGTGCTGAAGGAGAAGATTGAAGGACTTAGGAAGGGCCAGCTCACGGGCTATACACAGTAAAACATGTTTCCATCCATAATATTTTTCTTGTTGGGCCGGCTTGTAGAGGGTAATCTTAAATTCCCTGGAGTTCGGCTTATTCATGACTATGAGGCGCGTTTCTCCAAGGCAGCTGAGGCGATTGCAAGCGAAGATGTTGGGTAACTTAGGCCTAGATGTTAAGGAGCTTGGCAGGGCTAGCAGGATCGTGATAGAGCTTGATGATAAGACGATAATAGTCGAGAATGCGAATGTCTTTGAGATGAGGGTTGAGAATGAGAGCATATTCCAGATTGTTGGTGGCGAGGTGTCTGAGGGAGGGAAAGTTGAGGAGAAGTATGAACCCTCGAATGAGGATGTAATGCTGGTGGCAGCTCAGGCCGGGGTGAGCGAGGAGGAGGCGAGAAGCGCCCTGAGAGAGGCTAATGGGGACCTCGCCAAGGCTATTCTCCTCCTCAAGTCCAAAAAGACCTGAGAATTACGAGATCACTATCACCCCATGCCTGTTATACTTCCTCAGTTCCTCAGCGGCATATATTGCCTCACTTAGAGCCTTCGGGCTCCTGCCAAGATCCATCCACAAGCAGAATCCGCCATTAAGGTGTTGTATTATCTGGCGCGCCGACTCAATCCATAATTCTATGCTCCTATATTCGCTCAGCCTCGGGATCGGGCTCACGCTATAAGCCCTAGCCCCATGAGTTAGATTTTTCAGCAGCTCCTCATCATATCTCTGGGAGTCTAGGTGGAAGAATCGTCTTGAGGCCAAGATGGGACACCTGCCGGCGAGCATCACATCACTCGTCTGCGACATGAGCTTTGACAACTCCCTCAACACGGCGAGTTCAAGCTCCACTGCCTCCTCTATTGTCGTGGATCTTCCCCTAGCTAGGAGCTTTCCAGCCTCGACCAAGCCGCTTAAGGCGATCATCGAGCATGGCCTGCTCCCGCCATGAAATTTTTCAGCGAGTGTTAACCCCTTCCTGATTACCGGTAATATACTCTTCAGCCAGCTCCTGAGATTAGCGACCAAGCCATCTAAACCACCATCACCCTCCATGGCGGCCCTCAGCGCATTTAGAGAGATTATGGAGTGTATTGCCCGGCAATTTTCATCTAAGCGGAGACCCGTGAAGTAAGCCTCATCAGATAGGGAGTATGTGTAGGGTATCCCGAGCTTCTGCAGCATCTTGCTCGCCAGAGCTATATCTCGGATATCATGTCCTCCACAATCGAGCATTACCCTGATACTTAGCCTCACATCGCTTGGGGCCTCATGTAGAAACTTCACGATATCACCAGTAGCCTCGACGGACATTATCCGCCTCTTGGGCATATTGTCCGGGAGAGAACTGATGATGGATCTTATGCTGGACTCCGGGCCTAGCAGCCTTATCTCATGTCTCACGTGGAAGAATGATGCGCATAGCTCCATCGTCGATCTTATTGGCTTATCAGGGTCAAGCTTGACGGTCTTGGAGAAGAGACATGTGAGCCACCCAGAGACCGGATAGATGTCGATCCTCCCGTTGAGATGCATGTCAGAGACATTTCTCGGGAGGAATCCCAAGAGCAGGTATTCCCTCATGATCGCCCCGGATGTCTCCTGTGCGAGGAGCATCCAATCCCTGCTCTCAATAGATTTCTTGAAGAGAGTTTCAGCATCGTGGAGAGGCATGCCTATCCTCGTGAGCCTATGCCTGTATTTCTCAAGGCCCATGTCCAGCAGAATGGCGTTGACTAGCTCACGGATCAGTGGGGCTGAGAGATATTCTATCTTAAGGTCGAAGAGCTTTCTCTCAGCTATCGAGGCGATTTCATTCGCTAGCTTCGGTGGAAGCTTCCCCTCCCTCACCAAGGCCTTCGCTATTTTACTCTTATCAAATGGCTCGACGATCTGGTCACTCCTCCTAACCATCATCCGGCTTCTATCCCTCAGTTCCTCCTCGATAGACTCTAAGGCACTTAGGATCTTGACGCCCCTGCTCGATAAAGTGTATTTCCCTGTGGACGAATCCACCTCCACAAGCCCGCATGCGAGAAGTTTCTTGAGGTGATAGGAGAACTTGCCTGCATCCTTATCCCTGTCAAGGCCGACCGCCTTCACGAGCTCCGTATAACTCAGCTTCCTGCCAGCCAGAGACTTTAGGATACTGAGCCTTATGGGCGAGGCCATGCTCTCTAGGACTAAAGCTAAATCCGGGGATCCCTTGTGAGAATTCATTCCATGAAGCCTTATGACTTCTAGATTAAAAGCATTGAGAGATCATTGAGAGATAAAGCTAAACATATATGGTGGACTGGCCGAAATTTCAGCGGGATGGGGCTTAGGGAGTTTCTTAAGTCGGCGTCCGCCACGATCAAGCTTGCTAGAAAGCCGACTAGGGAGGAGTTTAAGCAGGCAATGAAGATAGTTGCGATAGGCGTCTCGGCGATAGGGCTCATAACATTCGTGATAAAGTTCCTCGCCCTAGCGATCCAAGGTGCGTGAGATGTATGGAGGGCCAGACCGAGGCTTCGCGCAGGGCGTCAAGATTCTTCGTGATTAAGGTTACAGCCGGGCAGGAGAGGAATGTCGCTAGGATACTGGAGAGTAGAGTTACATCTCCCGAGCAGCAGGGGGTATACTCGATTATCATACTCCCCGAGATTAAGGGCTATGTCTTCGTGGAGGCCGAGAGCAGAGACAAGGTCTCGCTACTCGTTCAGGGGATCAAGCACGTGAAGATGGGGTCAATCCTCCCGGTCAAGAAGGAGGAGATCATGATGCACTTAGTTGAGAAGCCGACTATTGAAATGCTCTCCGTCGGGGATATAGTGGAGATAATCTCCGGGCCCCTCCAGGGGATAAGCGGCAAGATAATCAGGATAGATAAACCTAAAAATGAGGTGACTATAGAGCCGACCGACGCTGCGTTCGTGCTCCCGATCTCGGTGCCAGCGGATCAGGTTAGGGTGATAAAGGAGAAGGGGGTTTAAGGTGGATGCCCGAGAAAACCCTGAAATTCCTTGTTCCGGGCGGTGAGGCCACGGCTGGGCCGCCGATAGGACCTGCTCTAGGCCCACTTGGAGTGAATGTCCTCCAAGTAGTTGAGGAGATTAATAGGAGGACATCGGAGTTCAAGGGAATGAGGGTTCCAGTCGAGGTTATTGTAAACACTGATACCAAGACATTTGAAGTTAGAGTTGGTACCCCCACTACGGCGGCGCTGTTGGTTAAGGAGGCTGGAATCGAGAAGGGCTCATCTCAGCCGAATAGGGAATTCGTCGCGAATCTCAGCATGGAGCAGATAGTCAAGATAGCGAGGATCAAGATGCCAGATATGCGCGCCAAGACCCTTAAAGCAGCAGTCAAGCAGGTTCTAGGCACGTGCCTAAGCATGGGAATAACAGTTGATGGAAAGAGCGCGAAGGAGGTTATCAGAGAAGTCGACGCCGGCCTACATGATGATCTCATCAGAAAGTATGAGGAATCCTGAGCCGAGCTTACTTAATCCCATCTCTTTATGCTCTTCACTCCTCAATAGATAAAAGCAAGCCCATATTGGGATGGTGTGAACTAGTTGGATTAGGGAGGATGAGGAGGGCATGCTTAGAACGCTTGAGGAGGCGCTGGTGGAGGCTATAGAGCGGGCGAGGCAGTCCGGCAAGCCTAGGAAATTTAAGCAGTCGGTGGAGCTGATAGTGAACCTGCAGGATATAGATTTGAAGAAGCCTGAGAACAGGGTCTACGAGGTTGTTGAGCTTCCTCATGGTAGGGGCGATAAGCCGGCTAAGGTCTGTGTCATCGCGGGCCCCGCCCTAGCAACGGAAGCGAAGAAGATACCGGAGATTGATAGGGTTATTGAAAGGGAGGAGCTCGAGGCGCTGGTCGGGAATAAGAGGTTGGCCAAGAAGATAGCTGCCCAATATGACTTCTTCTTGGTTGAGCCGGCGATGATGGGGCTCGCGGCGAAGGCGCTTGGAGCGGCTCTCGGAGGGCGTGGGAAGAGGCCTCAGCCGATCCCGCAGGGAGTGGATCTTGCGGAGCTCGTCAGGAGCCTAAAGAGGAGCGTGGTAATCAATGTTAGGAAGAATCCACAGGCCATGTGCTTGATCGGAACAGAAGACATGGATTCTAAGATGCTTGCCGAGAACGCGGCAGCGGTGATTTCTAGGATCGCGGAGAGGCTGGAGAGAAGGTTCCGGAATATCCAGTCGATCTATGTCAAGAGGACTATGGGCGAGCCCGTCAAAGTCGGGTTAGAGTCCTAGGATAGGGGTTAAATCTAGGCTTAAATCCGGTGAGAGGGGCCTTGTCAGCAGAAGCCGTCGTTAAGCGCACTCGTAGAATCCCTGAGCGGAAGGTTAGGATAGTTGAGGAGCTATCCCAGCTAATATCATCGAGCAGGGTTGTCGCGGTCTTCAGGCTCGTGGGCTTGAGGGCAAACTTGCTCCACGAGGTGAGGAAGAAGCTCCGAGGAATAGCCACGATAAAAATAGCCAAGAAAAACCTATTCATCAAGGCTTGTGAGAGGGCTGGCAAGCCCGATCTAGGAGCCCTAGTTGACGACTTTAAGGAGCCCGTGGGATTCATCTTCTCCAATACCAGCGCTTTCAAGCTCAAGATAATCCTAGACAGGAATAGGATACCAATGCACGCTAGGGCTGGTGAGAAGGCGGACTTTGACGTCGTTGTGCCCGAGATGAATACGGGGCTCCCGCCAGGCCCGATCCTGAGCGAGTTCGGCAAACTTAAGATTCCCACGAGGATTGAAGGCGGCCAGATCTGGATAGCTAAGGACACGATTGTCGCCCGGAAGGGTGATGTGATCTTGCCGGAGCTAGCCTCCCTCTTAGCGAGGCTGGATATAAAGGCGGTCCTCAAGGGGATAAGCATAGAGAAGGCCTTCGAGGACGGCATCCTGCTCACGAAGGAGCAGCTCGAGCTTGATCTTGAGAAGACTAGTGAGGAGATTAAATCGGCCCACATCCAGGCGCTAAGCCTAGCGATGGAGATAAGCTACATAACAAAGGAGACCGTGATACCGCTCCTAATCAAGGGCGCTCTCGAGGCAAGGACCTTGGCAATAGAGGCCGAGGTACCGTCTAAGGAGACCATACAGGATATAATATTACTCGCGGAGAGGAGAGCTCAGGCGCTCAAGGCAGCTGCAAAGCTCGAGTAAATAACAGTGGATATGAGTCACTTCAAGAGTTGATGTAGGGCTCTTATCGAGACCCCCTCCAACCTCTCTTTCGATACATCTTCTCCCAGGCCCCCCTGTCCGAGCCGATCCCTACCTCCACCTCTTCCACCAAGCTCCCCAGCTATAATTGAGGCAAGTTTTCCAGCATGTATCCCGGATTTTATGGCTGCCTCATTAGCCGTGACTAGCAGGTACGGCCTCTCACCACCATACGCTGCGATAAGGCATGCGGGCTCATCGACGGCCAAAAGCTTATCCGAGATTTTGAGAACATAATCCCTGTCGTCCTCGAGCTCCCGCGTCACGTAGACCTTTATCCCGCTCATGATTATGGGCTTCTCTTTTAGCTCGCGATATCTCAGCTCGGCTACAGCTGAGAGGAGTCTCCTCACTAATGATCTAAGCCTCTTGAGCTCAGATAACGTCTCATCCAGCGCCTTCTCAATAGCTTCCACTGGTGCTTCAAGCTTCTCTGCAAGCCTCAAGGTCATGAGCCAGCTCTGCTGGATGTATCGTAGGGCCGCTGGCCCGGCCACAAATACGAGCCTCTCAACACCATCCTGTATTCGCTCGGTCCTGATTATCTTTATCAGCCCAACATCCTCCGTGTTCTCAACGTGAAGTCCTCCACAGGCCTCTGCATCCCACCCAGGTATCTCCACAACCCTTATTGTGGCTGATGGAACTTCCCCACCCTGATAAAGCTGGAATCCATACCTCCTCTCAGCCTCATTCCTATCCATCTCCATGATCTTGACCGGTATCCTAGCAGCTATGATCCTGTTCGCCTCTTCCTCTATGCGTACAACCTCCTCTAGGCTGAGCCTTTTATGATGACTTATGTCGAGCCTCGCGAAGCCCGGTTCCTTCCTAGCTCCAGCCTGCCATGCATGCTTCCCCAAAATCCTCCTAGCAGCGCCCAAGATTATATGGGTGGCTGTGTGATGCCGCATGAGGGAGAACCTGCGCTCACGATCAACAATGCCCCTGACGATCTCACCCTCAGCTGGTGGGGGGCCTTCAACCCGGTGGACGATTACCCCGCCCTCCAGAATCTGAACATCAATAACCCTGCACTCACCCCTTGAGTGCCTCAGTATGCCCTGATCAGATACAGCACCACCGCCCTCAGGATAGAAGCATGTCCTATCTAGCGCGACATGATTCTCGCGTACGCGCAGCACCCTAGCCTCAAACTCGAGCATGCTTGGATCCCTGTAATAGAGCTTCTCCGTCGCAGGGAGATTCTTGAATTCTTCCTCGAGGAGCCTTATCCTCTCATCAGCCTCTCTTACAGGCTCCTCTCTCAAGTGCCTTGATGCAACAAGCTCGTAGAAGTTCTCAGGGATGTTTATCTCCATTCCAAGCCTCTCCGCAACCGGTCTCACGATATCGGGCGTTACCCCCCTTTCATCATAAGCCCTGATAATGAATTCAAGCGGCACCTCGGATGCACCCCTTTTCCTCATCTCCGAGAGCTCTCTTTCAATGTATTCCACACCCTTCGCTATAGTGTCCTCGAACTTCCTAATCTCATGCTCGACTATATCGATGGTCTCGTCCCTCATCTCCCTCAGATGGGGGAAATCCCCGCCCCAGTAGTCTATCTGGAGGTTTATCAGATCTATGAGCCTATCTTCGTATCCGAGCTCCTTGAGGAGCCTATAAGCCTTCCTTATGAGGAGCCTCGCGAGATACCCAACCCTTACATTTGACGGGACAACTCCCTCGCTTATTATGAACGTTATCGACTTGGTGAAGTCCAAGGATGCGTAGATCTTCTCGAGCGGCGCGATTACATTCACTATCGTCTCCAGCGGGATTCCAGACGCCTCTGAGATCCTCCTCCTAGCCTCAGCAATCGTCATCCCAGCCTTTGGCACAACCAAGGCGGTGTATGGAGAATACTTGACTAGGAGCTCCCTATCGACCTCCGGGAAATCGACTATCTCCTTAAGCCTCGGGTATAGCTCGCCATAGACCGCGTCGAAGCAGCTTGGCGTCCCTTGGGTAAGCCATGTGAAGCGCTCCATGCCATACCCTGTGTCTACAGTCCTTATCGGGAGCTTGATCAGCTCGTCATCAACAGTCTTATACTGCATGAAGACTAATGTCGCCACCTCAAGCCCATATGAGATGGCCTCAAAACATGGGCCAGCATTACCACCACCAGACCAAACCCCCTCCTTGTAGATGATCTCCTCCTCGGGTATCCCAAAGACCTCCTGAGCAAACTCGTGATAATATTGGACGGTCTCATCCTTCCAGTAAACCTCCCTGTCAGGGTAGTTGAAGGCATGGGCGCCCCCCATCTCGAATATTGTGAGATGTCTTCCAAAGGTTAGCCCAACCTTATCTATGTCGACGAGTCTTATACATGGCTGGCTTATGACGAGAGGATTCGCCGGCGGAGGAGCAATCCCGGACGTTACATACGGCTGGAAGTCAACTATGCTTGCATCCGTCAAGAATATGTCGGATCTCCAGCGGGCAACAACAGGGTATGGCGCGATTATCGTATGGCTCCTTCTTTCGAAGAACCTGAGAAATGATTCTCGAACCTCGCGAAGGCTCATCCTGCGCCTAGTCAGACTCTTGCCAACGAAGCGGTATGGCTCGCAGGGGGACTCACCACAGACCTCCCTATCCGGGTTAAGTGTCCAGAAATACTCACCACAGCTGACGCAGCGCCTCCTAATATAACCACGCTCCATCAGGAAGTTTAAGGAATACTCCTCCGCCCCGAACCTCAAGCCTCCCACCTAGATTGCTCGTTAATGAGCTTCAAAATAGCTTTAAAATAAATGTTAGCGACAAATGTTAACATCATATAGTAGTTCGTAGCTCATAGTTTTCCTCATCCCAGCTGCTTTCAACCCACTCTACAGCGATTATATGGGAGATCCTCGGCTCAAACTCCTTGACATCGCTTTTATTTCTTTGGGAGGTCTCCGAAAATGGGAGATAAAAATGGGGATAAAAATATGGGGTGTTGTGATGTTTATGGTGTGCTCGTCTCGACAATCTTCAGCTTGAATAGCATGGCGTCCCACAGCTCCTCCCAGACGTCTCCGAGGTACTTGATCAGCTGATCCCAGTCCATTACCTTGACCATGTCGCATCTCGTCACGCGCCTATCGTCCCTCGCTCACGCCCCTGACCACGAAATACTTGACATCCTCCCCGCCCTTAAATGGTATTATGAAGATCTGTTCCGAGTTCTTCTCATCGCCATAGAACCTTATGTTTAGCCGGCTTCCGGCATCTCGGCATCATAATAATCTTTCACTTTCAGGCAGGTCCCCAAGAAATAAGGGCAGGCGTGTACTGGGGTGATATTGTGGAGGCATGGTTGGTTACGTGGACGCCTTCGAGGAGGTTGGCCTCCTGAGGGAGTTTATCGGGGTCTTGGATAGCATTAACTCGACGTTTGCCGTTGTTGAGAGGTATGGGCCGCCGGTCATCGTTAGGACGCTCGTCCATGAGGGGCTCAGGATGCTCGACGACTTCGCCGGGGAGTATCGCGGATATGTTGGCAAGGCGATGGACTATGTCTGCGAGGAGCTACGAAACCTACTCTATGAGGTCCTTGGAGGTGAGTGAAGATGAGGAGGGCGTGTATTGTTGAGTTGATCGTTGATGAGGAGATGGAGAAGAAGCTGAGAAGGCTCTGTGACCTCTCGTCAAAACTTTGGAACGAGGTTAATCACATCAGATTGAAGATGTGGCGCGAGAAGAGGCCCGTTGACTTTAAGGCGACGTATAGGGAATTTTACGAGAAATATAAACCATTGATAGGCTCGGCTACAGCTCAGACGATCTTGCTGAGGAATGGTAAGGCGTGGAAGAGCTTCTTCAGGCTGTTGGAGCTGAAGAGGGAGGGGAGGTTGCCGCCGTCTATAACAAGGGTCAGTCCGCCGGGATATAAGAAGAAGAGGAAGTCTAGGGTGCTGTGGACCATTATTAGAAAAGACCAGTACGAGATGGATGGCGACAGGATCATCATAAAGTGGCTTGGCGCGATCGGCTGGATAGAACTAAGATACAAGGGCCCAATATATCTGAGGGGCGAGCGGGGAGAGCTCATGATACGCTATGACGCCGATAGAAAGAGGTGGTATGCCAACATAGCCTTCTCAAAGATCTCCGAGAAGATGGTAAGGAGCGAGTGGAGGAGGGTGCCGCTGCGGCCGAGAGGCAACTTGACCGCTGGCGTGGACATCGGAGTCAATAACCTGTTAGCGGTATATGTTGAGGATGGGTCAACGAAGCTCGTCAATGGCAAGCCGCTGAAGGCGATATCGTATTATTGGAGGAAGAAGATCGCCGAATACCAGTCCACGCTAAACGGGCATGGCCTAGAGACTTCCAAGAGGCTTAGGAGGATGTACGCAAAATGGAGGAGGCAGGTAAGAAGCTACATAAACGCCAAGGTGAGGGAGGCCGTAGAGTGGCTCTATGAAGTCGGCGTCTCCACGATTAAAGGTTGGCTATCCGAAGTATATCGCGCAGAGGAACGGCAACTTCGATAACGTCCACGTCTGGACGTATAAATATCTACTGAAGCGGATAGCGGAGATTGCCGAAGAACATGGAATCAGCGTCATCTACGTTGATGAGAGAGGCACCTCGTCGAGGTGTCCATGGCATGGAGATGAATGCGGCATAAGAGTATACCGAGGACTATTCAAGTGTACGCGGCTGAACAAAATATTCAACGCAGACCTCGCGGCAGCATACAATATTCTATTGACGCCAGTAACCCCTGAGCCCCGAAAAGGGGAGGGGGTAATGGCCGGAGACCCGGCCAAGGGCCGAACCTCCAAGAGGAGGGATGTAGCCCAAACCTCCCCACTTAGGGTGGGGAGGGGGTCGGCAAGTTTCTCTACATCCCCGGCAATACTTATTAACCGCGAGCCGCCCGCCCTTTATGAAATGTTGTCACAGCAGGAGTCTGACGCAAGCATAATCTACCAGTGCGTCTGGTGCGGGAAGAAGTTTGAGAAGAAGATGCTCTCGAAGATAGCCGAGACGAGATGCCCCTACTGCGGGTTCAACGTGATAATGAAGGCGAGATCTCCGACAGCGAAGCTCATAGTATCCTCAAAGCTGACTGAGGAGCAAAGGCTCTTGACAGAGGATTAACCCCTTATACCCCTGATCTCGTTAACCTTCTTTATTACTTCGTCCATGAAGTCCTTCGCATCTCCAGGCTCTATTATCGAAACGCTGCTAGCGCCCACTTGGAGGCCTGCAGCTTCGCCCAACTCTCTCTTAGAAGTAACAAAGGTATAGGGGATCTTGCGCTCATCACATAATGTGGGCAGGAATGCGACTATCTCAGGCGGGTCAACATCCATAGCTATCACGACGAATTTGGCCTGACCGCGCTCGATGGACTTGATAACCTCGTTAACACCCTTCCTGATCATACCCGTCTCCCTAGCAAGCCTCACGACCTCGAGAGTTGCCTTCATAAGCTCCTCGGGGACCTCAAATGTCACATAACTAGGCCTTGGATTAGGCATACGCCCTCATCTCCCAAGCGGCTAAGAACCAGCTAAGCTAAAAACCTTCCGTAAACCACCCAACCAAGCATAGATCATGTCAAACTAACTAGGCGAGATGATCTTCTTAACAGCATCCTCAATTCTTGGAAAGAGACCCACTAGATCCTCGACCTTGTAGAAGCTTTTCAGCTTCCCAGAAGATTCTATAAATCTCGAGGGTCATCAATCTCAATCAATAACTGTCTAGCAAATGATTTTAAGCCTCCTAATTTATTGAGATTGTTCCTTTGTAAACCCCCGTGATTCTAGATCAATCTTAAAAAGGTTAGTTTGCTCATGATGCTGGGGTATTCATGGATCTGGATAGGATTGCCTTGAAGTGGGCCTTAAAGAATGCTGTCGAGCATGATGGGAGGGCAATGATCGGCCCTGTTATCGCGAAGATTCTTGGTGAGAGACCGGATCTCAAGAGCGATATCGCGAGTGTTAGGAGGGCTGCTGAAAGGGCTGTTGAGAGGGTGAACTCGATGAGCCTTGAGGAGCAGCGTGCCATGCTGATGGAGATCGCGCCGGAGCTTCTGGAGGCTAAGCGTGTGGAGGAGAAAAGGCTTCCACCCCTGCCTGGCGCTGAGCCCGGGAAGGTGGTTACGAGACTTCCGCCAGAGCCGAGCGGCTACATGCATATAGGTCACGCGATGAGCGGCCTCCTAAACTACCTCTACGCCAAGATGTATGATGGAAGGATATGGCTGAGATTCGAGGATACAGATCCTCGGAAGGTGAGACTTGAATATTATGAGAGCTTTAGGAGAGGATACAGGTGGCTTGGCATCGAGTGGGATTATGAGAGGAATAACAGCGATGACATAGAATTATTCTACAGGTATGCGGAGCAGCTTATCAGGGCTGGGAAGGCATATGTCTGCACATGCCCGGTTGAGAAGATCAGGAGACTTAGGGCACAGGGGGAGGAGTGTGAACACAGGTCTCTTGGAATCGACGAAAACCTGAGTCTCTGGAATGAGATGCTCGCTGGCAGCTTCCTAGAAGGCGAGGCGATCCTGAGGCTTGTCGGCGACATGAAGCATGCTAACACAACAATGAGAGATCCAGCATTATTCAGAATAATAGAGCACAGGCATCCACTCACTGGCAACAAATACAGAGTCTGGCCCCTCTATGACTTCGCCGTCTCAATAGAGGATTATCTTTGCGGCGTCACACACGTTCTCAGGACTAGCGAGTTCGCCCTGAGGGATGAGCTCCAGAATTATATCAGGAGCCTACTCGGCCTAAACCGACATCCGGTCTACATCGAGTACTCGAGATTCGAGTTTAAAGGGACGCCGGTTTCAAAGAGGAGGCTTAGGACGATACTGGAAACTGGTCTCGCGAAGGGCTGGGATGACCCGAGATTCCCCACTATTGAGGGTGTCAGGAGAAGAGGGATACTTCCAGAGGCGATAAGGGAGTTCACGATAGCCCAGACAGGCTTCTCTTACGCGAAGAGGGAGTATGATTGGTCCCTCCTCTTCGCGATAAACAGGAAGATCTTGGACCCGCTTGCGAGAAGGCTTTTCTTCACGCCCAATCCCGTTAAGCTTCTGGTTGAGGGTGCCCCAAAGGCTTCTATTGAGGCACCATATCACCCCTCGAACAAGGGCCTCGGCTCAAGGATCCTGAGAACCAGCAGCGAGTTCTACATAGCAGGGGCGGATGCTGAGAGAATGAAACCCGGTGAGGTGTATAGGCTCAAGTATCTCCTGAATTTTAAGGTCTTGGAGATTTGCGGTAGCCAAGTTCGCGGCGAATTTCTGGGTATGGAACCTATGAAGGACGTCCAGATAATCCAGTGGGTTCCAGCTGACGAATACGTAGAGGTTGAAGTCCTAGTTCCAGATGTACTCTATTTGAATGATGAGATTAACCCGGAGAGCTTGAGAATCGTGAAAGGGTTCGGCGAGAAGGCCGTGGAGACCGTGAAGCTTGACGAGATTGTCCAGTTTGAGAGGTTTGGGTTCTGCAGGAGAGATTCTGAAAGCAAGGCCCTATTCATCTTTGCCCACGATTAGTCTTTAGAACTCTTTGGAGAGCCCATTCACGAAGCGGCCCCAAGAGAACATATTTACAATTCCGTAGATCTTTTATTGTTTTTGAGCCTGTTAGGAGCATCGCGATTCTAAGCTCCTCTGCCACACGTATTATCACGTTCTCAACATACTCGGGGCCCTTCAGAGCTGGCTTGAGCAGGGGCCGGGCCATGCCGACAAAGCATGCCCCTAGGGCGATCGCCTTAGCTGCCTGAAGACCGTCTCTTATGCCGCCGGATGCTATCACCTCCAGCCCCCTAATTTCTGAGACTTCTAGTATCGAGGCTGCAGTCGGTATCCCCCACTCGGAATATAGTTCCGCGATTCGGGCCTTGACCACATTTAAGCCCTTAACTCTCTCGCCCTCGATCTTCGCCCAGTTCGTTCCGCCGGCACCGGCCACGTCGATGGCCCTAACGCCAGCCCCTACAAGCCTTTTAGCAACCTCGCGTGAGATTCCGAATCCGACCTCCTTCACGATCACTGGGACATCGAGTTTATCGCAGATAACCTCGATTGCACGCAGGATGCCCTTGAAGCTCTTAGACCCCTCGGGCTGAATAACTTCTTGAAGTACGTTGAGGTGTATCGCGAGGGCATCTGCCTCGATCATCTCAACAGCCCTCTCAGCATAGGCTACGCCGTGGGCAGCTATCTCCACGCCGCTGAGATTTCCAATTATGAAACAGCGTGGAGCAGCCTTCCTAGCAATGCTATACGTCTCTGCAAGCGATGGGTTCTCTATCCCAGCACGCTGGCTCCCAACCTCCATTGGTATATTGAGCTTCTCAGCTGCCTCAGCCAAGCTTCTATTGATTTCATAGGCCTCGCGAGTCCCGCCGGTCATCCCCTCGATCAAGATCGGGTACGAGAACCTCCTTCCAAGGAGGCTTGCCTCAAGGGAAACCTCATCCCAGCTCAGCTCGGGTAGGGCGTCATGGATAAGCTCAACATGCTCGAACCATGTTGTCTTCTCCGCGAACTCAGCCTCATCGCCCAAATCTAGACACAGGCTGATGTGATCCCTCTTCCTCTCCTCGATATCCCCCATGCCTCTCCGGAACGGGGAACAAAATAATATATAGCTCATGTGTTAGTAATACTAGTTGCCCGACCTTGGCCAGGAGAAGACCTGCAATAGATAGATTTCAAGAATATTCATAATATTGAAGATGGAGGTCTTGAAAGCCTTGAAGATTCTGTCAACCAAGTAATACGCCTCCTTGAAGCCATGGTTACACAGTGCCTCTCAGAAACATCTCTAAGGCTTAAACCAGTAATATAAAACTTAACAGAGTAAGAGAGTGTTATGAGGTGGTTTCACAGGTTCTCTAAGATATTTTTTGTAGATAGGAGGTTTAGGGATGGTGTAGCGGTTGATGAGGCTGTGGTTAGGATGCATGGTCTCAGAGTATATGTATGGTCTGCTGTAGATGTGGATTCAGGTGAGATGCTAGCGATCTACAGGCCCTTGGTATATATGTAACAGTAATAGCCATAATCAGAAACCTAACCACAGCGATAAAAATCCAAGGAGGCGTATTACTTGGTTGACAGAATCCTTGTCTAGGGCGTTATTACGCGATAGAAGTCGTCAAAAGTCATCGCACGCCTCCCCTCCACCGCCCACATATAAGCCATCCCCTCTCCACTTTCACCAACCCCCGGATCCCTTATATGACTCCCTTGAGAAGATCTTCTACAGGGAGGGGCCCCTGATTGCTTGATGAGCCTGCGACCCAGGGGCCTCAAAAATAATGGTCGCAGGTGATGGAGGAAGCAGCCCATAACGCCCCAGCCCTCCCCCCAGAATTAAAGGGCTGGGGTCCTCCGGCCCAACAATTCTATCCTGACTGCCGGAGGCATACCCCAGGAGAGGTCTCCTCTTCTGGGGGGAGGGGGTGGGGCTGGCCGGACGACGCGCTTCAGCGATCTCCGACTCGCCCGGCTCATGGCGAGCCTCCGGGGTGGATGTGCGCGCGTCCGCGCCATCCGCCCATCCTCCAGCTCGCGCGTTTCGCGTCTGGAGGAGCCCGGCCATGAGTCCTGGGCGGGCGAGGGTGGGCGCCTCCTGGCGCGTAC
>Ga0080004_1117070_pt1 | contig 59954 bp, 59 predicted proteins | sample WasSprMetagenome_FD_69207 | JGI IMG/M metagenome (GOLD analysis project Ga0080004, IMG submission 69207) | Sulfidic aquatic microbial communities from Washburn Spring, Yellowstone National Park, USA - WS (SPADES assembly) (version 2) | ecosystem: Environmental > Aquatic > Thermal springs > Hot...
TACTCTTCGATGTAAACCGTTATAGCGAAGAAGAGCTTCTCAAAGCGGCCAATTTGATAGCCAGTGTATTTCTGTTAGACCAAAGAATTAACCCCCAAGAACTTGTGAAGCGCCTGCGGAAGCTGGCCGGGGTAGTAAAAACTCTCAGCCCTGATGAGTTCCGTTATCTAAAGGCATGGCTAATGAATATTATAAGGCCCAAGGTACCTGCGGATGCGCAGGTGAAACTTGAGAATATCTTAGCAGCAAATTATCCCTGGGAGGTGGAAAAGATGATAAGCAACTTGGAATTGGTGCTAGAAGAGATGCAGCGGGAGGCTTGGTTAAAGGGACTAGAGAAGGGTAAACTTGAAGGTAAACTTGAAGGCAAACTTGAAGGCAAACTTGAAGGGGAACTTGAAGGGGAACGTAAAGCCAAACTGCAAGTAGCAAAAAACTTACTGCTTCTTAATGTTGACGTTGACACCATCGTCAAAGCCACGGGGCTTGGCTTAGAAGAAATAGAGAAGTTAAAGAATCAGCTAGAACACTGAAGCGCTGCTTTTGGCTCTTTCGCGACAGCCTTATCTTCGAGCCGCCCTTTGGCCGGGACGGACTTGCTGGCCCCTTAAAAGAATTGGACAGTATGCCGCAAGTATGGGATAGCCCAAAGGCCCCATAAGAGCCTAAAGTATCTCACGCCCAGAGCGTTTTACGAAGAATTTCAGCGAAATAATGCGAGCCGTAGCGTGTTGATCGTTTAAGTCCAAATTATTGGGGGCCAGTACACATGATTTTCATGCCCTGGTGGTGGTGCAGGTGCCATGAGGCACCTGAGAGCTTCAACAAGCTGTAAGGCTTGAGGTAGAAACATAGGGAAGTTATAATAAAGGTGGGCGAAGGAGTCCGGGAGAGAAACCGGGCTTTTTATTTTTACATTTTATTACATTAAGTTAAGGTTTTCAATAAGTTAAGGGGGGCTTTTCATGGAAGAACTGGCCCAAAAACTTGTATCCTGGATACAGGAGAAGGTGAAGGAAAGCGGGTGCCGGGGTGTGGTATTCGGTTTAAGCGGGGGAATAGATTCTGCCACGGTAGGGGCCTTATGCCGCCGTGCTTTGCCTGAGGGCTGCCTGGGCCTCATCCTCCCCTGCTACAGCCACCCCCGCGACGAGGAAGATGCCCGGCGGGTGGCGGAGGTTTTCGGCATCCCTTATAAGGTTATAGTGCTCGACAGGGTATATGATGCCCTGGTCGAAGCCCTTACAGGACGTGCTTCCAGTGCAGGCGAGCGGTCCCTGGCCCTGGCGAATATAAAGCCCCGGCTGCGCATGGTAGCCCTGTATTACTGGGCCAACGAGTTAAATTATCTGGTGGTAGGTACCGGTAACCGGAGCGAGCTGGCTGTGGGGTACTTTACTAAATACGGTGATGGGGGCGTGGATATTTTGCCCTTAGGGAACCTGGTTAAAACCCAGGTAAAGGAGCTGGCGAGGTATCTGGGAGTGCCCCAGGATATAATAGATAAGCCTCCCAGCGCAGGCCTCTGGGAGGGACAGACGGATGAAGAAGAGATGGGGCTTACTTATGCTGAGCTAGACCGCTATCTTTTGACAGGAGAGGCCTCGCCTGAGGTAGCGAAAAAAATCAAGGCTCTGGCAGCAAAAAGTGAACATAAAAAGCGCCTTCCAGCCGTACCCCCCTTTTAAAAGTCTTGTTAAAACGCTTGACGTTGGGAGATTAAAAGAGGTAGAGTAGGTAAGGGTAAGCGGAGCAGAAAGGGGGATACTTGTGCCCCGGGGTGAAGGTATCCCTCAGGTGCCCTTGGCCTTTATCGGCGGTTCGGGGACCTTTTCCCTGGATTTGCCAGAGGACCTGGACCTGGAAGGGGTTGAGGTTTTAGGCCGGGATCTGGTGTACCCCACGCCCTTCGGCCCGAGCCCTGCCTTTAAGCTCTTCTCCCTGCCCACCGATCCGCTACGGCTTGTGCTGACGGTCAAGATGCACGGCCGTATGTCGGGGGTCTCCTGGGGGGAAGCTTCAAAAAGGTTATTTTGGGTCTTGGGCCAGGCGGGAGTAAAAAAAATCATTGCCGAAGGCGGTGTGGGAAGCATCAATCCCCTCCTCGACCCCCTGGACATCGTCGTACCTGCAGATTATATAGACTTTTCTTTGCGGCGTGATGTCCATTTAAGCGAAGACTACCTTCTCATTATGCGGCAGCCCCTCTGCCCCTCTTTGCGCGCTGCCCTGGTGGCAGCAGCCAAGGAGGCCCCCTTAAACCGGGTCTTCGACCGGGGGGTGTACCTGGTTACCGAGGGGCGCCACTTTGAGAGCGAAGCGGAGATCAGGGTTTTCAGGCAGTGGGGGGCCGACATAGTCGGCCAAACCCTCTGCCCTGAAGTTTATCTCGCCCGGGAGATCGGGGCCTGTTATGCGGGTATATATCTGGTGGTAAATTATGCTGAAGGGGTGGTAAAGCCCTGGGAGCATAAGGTCTTAAAGGACATCTTTTTTGAGCAAGCGGAGCCCTTCGCCCGCATCATCTTCCGGGCACTTATGAATCTTCCTTTAGAAGATGAATGCACATGCAAAGACTTGCGCAAGGACACCCTATTGCGGCCGGAAAACATAGGCCGCGGCAAGCGGAGTTCGGGCTAGCCCGAAAAAGCTTTCAGGGGGAAAGTTTATGCTTGAGGAAGCTGTTCTTAAGGGCCCCCTAGGGGATATAGCGGAGAAGGTCTTTGAAGGCGAAAGGCTCAGCCGGGAGGACGGGATACGGCTCCTGGAGAGTGACGACCTCCTGGCCATAGGCTTCCTGGCTGATTTTGCCCGCAAAAGGAAGGTGGGCGATGAAGTCTATTTCATCAACAACGCCCACATAAATTATACTAACGTATGCCGCAACCTTTGCTCTTTCTGCGCCTTCGGCCGCCCTGCTGATGCCGAAGGTGCTTATACATTGAGCATAGAAGAGATCGCCCAAAAAGCGGAGCACTACCGGAAGTACGAGCCTACTGAGATCCACATCGTCGGCGGGTTAAACCCTGCCCTTCCTTTTAGTTACTATGAGGACATGCTCCGCACTATAAAAGAGATCTTGCCTCAAGCCCACCTGCAGGCCTTCGATGCGGTGGAGATAGATTTTATAAGCGAAATTTCGGGGTTGAGCCTGGAAGAGGTGCTCTTAAGGCTTAAGGAAGCGGGCCTGGGGTCTTTGCCCGGAGGCGGGGCCGAGATCTTTAACCCGGCTGTGCGCAGCAAAATATGCCCGCGTAAAATAAGCGGTGAGCGGTGGCTGGAGGTGCACGCCACGGCCCATAGGCTGGGGATCCGTTCCAACGCCACCATGCTGTACGGGCATATTGAAAGCCTGGAGGACAGGGTGGACCACCTCCTCGCCCTGCGTGAGCAGCAGGACAGGACGGGCGGCTTTATGGCCTTTATCCCCCTGCCCTTCCACCCTGCCAATACAGGGCTTAAGCATCTTCTCCCCACAACAGGATACGATGATCTAAAAACACTGGCTGTCTCCAGGCTCCTTTTGGACAATTTCGACCACATCAAGGCTTTCTGGATAATGCTTACCCCTAAGGTGGCCCAGATAGCTTTGCACTTCGGTGTGGACGACCTGGATGGCACGGTGCGCGAGGAGCACATCGCCCACGATGCCGGAGCGGAGACACCCCAGTATCACCCGGCAGAAGAATTTTTGCGCCTTATCCGGGAGGCCGGCCGCGTCCCGGTAGAGCGGGACACTTTGTACAATGTTGTCCGTAGGTATTAGAAGGCGGGCTTGTATGTGCGTGCTTCCTCGCGTAGGCAGGGTGTCTTATTTAAACTGCCTGCCTGTTTTTTATGCCCTAGAACAAGGGAAGATAGACATCCCGGGTACGGTTGTAGCGGGGCCACCTGTAGAGCTAAACCGGGCCCTGGCGGAAGGAGAGCTTGAGGTCACGGCGGTATCTTCTTTTGCTTATGCGCAACATTTCGACAAGTACCTCGTGTTGCCCGGGCTTTCCATCTCTTCTTCCGGCCCGGTTAAAAGTGTAGCCCTTTTCAGCAAACGGCCGGTACGAGATCTAGAAGGCGAAAGCATCTCCCTTACTCCCTATTCGGCGACCAGCGTGGCCTTGCTTAAAGTTTTGCTTAAAAGGTTTTACAGTGTGGAGGCCAGGTTTTTTCGCCGGCCGCCGGGTGCGCCGTTATGGTGGGCGCCCGAAGGCGAAGAGGAGCCGGCCGCGGCTTTAGCCATAGGCGATGAGGCTCTTTTGGCCTGGAAATTAGCCGGGGGCCTGTTCGTCTACGATCTGGGAAAAGAGTGGTACAAATTTACGGGGCAGCCCATGGTGTTCGCCCTGTGGGTGGTGAGGGAGGAGTTTGCCCGGGAGCACCCGGAGAAGCTAAAGGATATATGGCAAGGCCTTCTGGCCTCCAAAGCCTGGGGCAGGGAGCACCTTGCTGAGGTGGCCAGGGAAGGTTCCCGCCTTTTGGGGCTGTCTTTAAGCGAGATGGTGGAATATTTCGGGGTATTAGAGTACGACCTCGGGCCGGAGCATATAAGGGGGCTTAAGACCTTCTACCGGTATTGCTATGAGGAGGGCCGGCTCTCTTGCCTGCCGGAAATAAGGATATGGGAGCCTTAAAAAGTGAAAAGTGTAGCAGGTGAGAAAGAGAGATATTTGAAGGAGAAGTATTAAAGGAGAGGTATTAATTAAATGCAGGATACGGTAAAGGAGATAGCGGCCAAGGTTTTCGAAGGGAAAAGGATCTCCTTTGAGGAGGGCCTTAAGCTGTGGGAGAAGGCCGATACCCTCCTTTTGGGGTATCTTGCGGATACGGTGCGGCGGAGGCTGCATCCGGAGGGCGTGGTCACCTTTGTGGTGGACAGGAATATAAATTATACGAATATATGCACCTGCGGGTGCCGCTTCTGCGCCTTCTTTAGGCCCCCGGGCCACCCGGAAGGGTACGTTCTAACCCGGGAGGAGATCTTCCGTAAGATCGAGGAAACCTTAGAGGCCGGGGGAACGCAGATTTTGATGCAGGGCGGGCTCCATCCCGATCTGGGGCTTTCGTTTTTTGAGGAGCTTTTCCGCGAGATCAAGGCCCGCTACCCTATAACCCTGCACTCCCTATCCCCTGTCGAGGTGGATTTTCTTGCCCGGAAGGAAGGATTGGCCGTAGAAGAAGTGCTGCGGCGCCTTAAGGAAAGCGGGCTTGATTCTTTACCTGGTGGAGGCGCGGAAATACTGGTGGACGAGGTTAGACAAAGGATAAGCCCCAGGAAGACCCCTGTTTCCCGCTGGCTTGAAGTCATGCGCGCGGCCCACCGTCTGGGGATGAAGTCTACGGCTACTATGATGTTCGGAAGCTTAGAAACGTTAGAGGACCGGCTTAAGCACCTGGAGGAGGTGCGCCGGCTCCAGGATGAGACGGGGGGCTTTACCGCCTTTATACCCTGGAGCTACCAGCCGGGAAACACGGCTTTAGGAGGCAAGCCGGCTACGGCAGAAGACTACCTTCGCACCCTGGCCATAAGCCGTATTTATCTAGATAATATCCCTAATATACAGGTATCCTGGGTGACCCAAGGGGCTAAAACGGCCCAAATCGCCCTCTCTTTTGGGGCCAACGATTTTGGTTCCACCATGCTCGAGGAAAACGTGGTGAGGGCCGCAGGGGCCGTATTCCGCTGCTCTAAGGAAGATATTATAAGGGTGATAAAGGACGCAGGCTTCCGTCCCGCCCAGCGGGACAATTTATACAATGTACTGCGCTACTTTTAGTACTCGCTATTTTTTAAATGTAAACCTTTAAAGGATAAAGCCCGTGCCTTCTTCTTTTAGCTTCTTTAAATTCTTTAGCTTCCCAGCTCTACTATCTCTTCTATCTCTTTAAGAAAACCCCGTTCCCTCCGGATCCTTACCTTCTTCTCCAGCGCAACTTCCCCCTTTAAAAGTGCCAAAGCCCTATCTTCTTCTGCCCTGTCCACTTGCAGGGCCAGACCGCAAAGGGAGCTTATCTCCCGGGGCATGGGTAAGAGTTTGCCCTCTAATCCTGCGGCCTGTAGCACCTTTTCGGCCTTTAAAGCCTGGTGGGTAGAAGGAAAGGTGAAGAGGGTAAATTCTTGCATCCGCATACCTCCGTAGCTCTGGTGCCGGTTTGACCTTTTTGCTATAATTTTACTATAATTTGAGTACTACAATATTACAGGTGGTTACAATGTCGGGTCTAGTAAGGTTAAACTTAGACCGCATAATACGCCAGGTGCAGGAAGCCTTGAAGAATTTTCCCCAGGTAGCCGGAGCTTATCTATTTGGTTCGAGTTTGGGCCCTTGCCGCCCTGACAGCGATATCGACCTGGGTCTTATCCTGGAACCCGGAATAAAACCGGATAGCGAAGAGGGCGATACACTAGAGGCAGATATCGCCCTTTATCTGCCCCCTATAGACGGACACCCTTTCGACATAGTTCTCCTGGACCCGGACAAACCGTTATTTACCTTTCATGTCCTGAAAAAAGGCAAGCTCATCTACTGCCGTAACATGGAACGAGTTACCGATGTGATTGAGTACGTAAGCCGCAGATATGCCGATCTCTATCCCCGATATATCCGGGCCCTGGAAGAGGTTATCTCTGAAGTTACGGAAAGGTGATGGAAAGATGGCGCTGGACCGTCAGCGGATAATCTCCAAAATTAGCTATATCCGTGAACAGGTAACCAGCATAAGAGATTTGCTAGACAAAAAGACTAAAGAAGAGATACTGGGAGACCCTTGGTTAATAAAGGGATTAAAATACTCGCTGCAAACAGCTATAGAAGCCATGATCGATTTAGCCTATCATATCTCGGCCAAAAAGTACGGCCACGCTCCCACCGACGCCCGCGATGCCATGCGTGTGCTCCTTGAACAAGGTATAATTTCCAGGTCTAACTGGCGAACTTATTCCTCCATGATCGGATTTCGTAACCGCATTGTACACGGTTATCAGGAGGTGTCTCCCGAACGAGTGTATGAAATAGCGAAGAACGAGCTGAGCGACTTCGACAAGTTTATTCAGGAGATCAAAAGTGTCCTCTCCTCTGAACGGTAAATTGGGCACGGGAGCTCCCTTAAAAGCTCTTCTTTGCTGTGGGGAGGGAGCGCCTTTACAGGCCAGCCCAACTCTCTTAGCCTCTGGTATACTTCCCATATCCAGGGGAGGGTAAGCCCTGCCTCTTCCACCAGCTTGCGGTCGGCAAACACCTCTTCCGGGCGGCCACTAGTTACCAGCTCCCCTGCTTTAAGGATGAACACCTGGTCAGCCCAGGTGTAGGCCAGATCCACGTCGTGGGTGGAAAGGATCACGGTCCGGCCCTGGCGGTGGAGTTCCTCCAGAAAATCTATAAGCTGCCTTACCAATTGGGGATCTAAATAGGCTGTGGGTTCATCAAGGATAAGGACTTCAGGTTCCATGGCCAGGACTGCAGCCAAGCATACCCGTTTCTTTTGCCCGTAGCTCAAAAAGTGGGTAGGTTTATCGGCCAAGTCCTCTATCCCCGTAAGGGCCAGGGCCTTTTCTACCCTTTTCTTTACTTCTGCTTCAGGTAAACCTAAGTTGAAGGGGCCAAAGGACACTTCCTGTACGACGCTGGCCGAAAAAAGCTGGGTATCGGGGTCCTGGAAGACAATGCCCACTTTCTGGCGCAAGTTTAAAAGGGAAGTGCGGTCGTAGCGCAGCTCTTGCCCCTCATATATTACCTTTCCTCGCTGGGGTTTTAGAATACCGTTAAAATGCAGGAAAAGAGTGGACTTGCCGGCTCCGTTAGGCCCCAGGATGGCTGCCTTACTGCCCTTGGGTATCTTTAAGGAGACGCCCTTTAGGGCCCGGGTCCCGTTGGGATAGGTGTAATCTAAGCCTTCAGTAGCCAATACGTAAGGCAAGCTTTCCACCTCCACCGGGCCAGGCGAGGGCCCCCAGCAGTATTAACCACAGCCCTATGAGGATTAAATTGCGCTTGGAAAGGTGGAAGGAATGTTCCAGGACCCGAAATTCTCCTTGATATCCCCGGGAACTTAAGGTTATATTGAGCATTCTAGCTTGCTCGTAACTTTTAAGGAAAAGGTTGCTTATAAGGTACCCTAAAGACCGGAAGGAACGGGGCAAGGAGCTATACCCCAGCCTGGAAGACTGGGAGATATAAATCTTTATAGCTGTATCCAAGAGTACGGAGCTAAAGCGGTAGGTTAGGGTTAAAAGGTCGAGGACCAGTCCTGGGACCCGCAGGCGGCGCAAGACAGCGGTGCCGTCTACTATAGGGGTGGTGAGGGCCAAAAAGTAAAGGCAAGCTACACTGGCCAGGGCTTTAAGGCAGGCCTTGGCGGCAACTAACAGGCCCTCCCGGGTTACCCCTAACGTAAATCTTCCTAAGGGTACGCTTAAGAGGAGGTCCGGGGTGGCGGTAACAGTAAGGGCTATAACGGCTCCACTAGTTATCAAAAATGAAAGGGGCAGGAGAAGAAGCCGCAGGTAAAAGGCTGCGGGAATACCTGCCACCCCTACCAAAAGCACGCTTACTACAACCAGCACGAAGATATAGATCTTGACCTGCGAGGTTGCCAAAAGGAAGATTAAAGTGGCCAGGACAAAGAATATTTTTTCCGCCGGGTGTACATACCGGAGCCGGTTGCTGTAAGCGTACTGTTCAAGGACGCTCACGGTTTCCCTCCCTATCCTTCCGGCCCTTAAGATAGCCGAGATAATAGCAAACAACACCGCTACCTATAGCAGCCTGGGCAGCAAAAAGAAAACTTTCTACTTCGTCGCTAGGGGGCTCCCATAGGGCGCTGAACCAGGGCTTGTATTCGGGGTTGACCTCGCTTATAGTCTCTTCAGCGAGGCTATCTGCCCCTGTAAACTCGGCTTCTTTTTGGATTACAAAGGGTATTATTACAAGGACTATGACGATTAAAAGCAAGATGGTATTTTTCCACGCTAAGTTCAACTAAGCTCCCCCCTTCTCTTGCAGGACAGCTAGCTCCTTAAGCTCTTCCTTGTTGTAGGCGAAGAGGTAATTGAAGACCACCACTGTAAGCAAGCCTTCGCTTATGGCCAGAGGGAGTTGGGTTACAGCAAAGATGCTTATAAATTTAGCGAAGGAGCCCCAGATCCCCGTATCCGGTGCTGGGAAGGCCAGGGCAAGCTGCAGGGAGGTGACTACATAGGTAGCCAGATCCCCTAAGGCTGAAGCCAGGAAGACGTTGAAGCTTAAGGGCGCTTTTGTTTTCTTTAGGAATTTATAAATGCCGTAGGAAGTTAAGGGGCCTACTACAGCCATAGAGAAGGTGTTGGCTCCTAAAGTGGTCAACCCGCCATGGGCTAAGAGAAGGGCCTGGAACAGAAGGACTATGGCGCCCAGGACGCTCATGGCTGCCGGTCCAAAGAGAATGGCACCTAAACCTACTCCGGTAGGATGAGAGCAACTCCCGGTCACAGAGGGGAGTTTTAAAGCAGAAAGGACGAAGGTAAAAGCTCCGGCAAAACCCAAAAGAAGCTTAAGACCCGGCTGGCCGGAAACTTTAGCTTTGAGGCTTTTTACCCCCCAAACCCAGAAGGGAAGGACTAGAATAAACCATAGGGCTGCCCACCCTAAGGGAAGGAAACCTTCCATGATATGCATGGCATAGGCAGGGGGCGGCGCAAGAAGGGAAAGGAGAATAAGATGAAGACTTAGGATTAAAATTAACTTGGCATACCTTGAAAACATTTCAGGCGGGTTTAAAACCCTAGCCTCCTTTCTTTATCCTGGATTATTTTGCCCTACGAGCCTACGCGTCAGTTCCCGGGCCTCCCTGGTGCTCCCGATTATCAGTACAGCCTTCCCTCTACCCTCACCTGCCTTTTGTGCCACAGTTTTCCCTTTCGCCTCCCACGAAAGAAATTACTAAAAAGCCCCGGTTTGTCATCACCGGGGATAGGGAACCTTTTTGAGGCGGCTCTCCCTCCCGTCTCAACCTCTTAAGGCTTGCCTTCTCGAGGCTAAACCACCTGGAAAAATAAAAAACCTTCTGCCCTACAATGGTAACAGAAGGTGTAACTCTCCTCTGTACCACCCCCTATCCCTCGTAGGGACATGGCACTAAGAGACGGGCAGGTCTCCTGGCTCCAGTTCATCGCTGCCCACGCCTTCCCAGGCTTGATAAAAGCCCAGTGGCTTTGATGTGGGCTTGCTCCCTGTCACAGTGGCGGGACCGCGTCAGATTTTCACTGACTTCCCTCGGCTACCACTTAAGGTAGCCATCCCGTCTCCGTCCTTATGGAATTTTCGTTTTTATTATACTGGAGCGGCCTCTACTATAGCAAGAGGTTTTTCAAAAGAATAGCATATGGTGTAAGGACTTTCTCTAAAGAAGGGAGCGGGTGATTATGGATGATATTCAGCGCTTTTTAACAATTATGGGGGCTATCTTTGCTGCCACGCAAGGGATAGTAGAGCAGCTCAAGGCCCGCTGGCCCTGGCTGGGCAAGGAAGAGGCCGACCCCGTAAAGGAGGAGAGAAGGAAGACACGGGTGCTTTTAATTAGCGCTGTGGTAGCGGCTCTTTTGGCGGGTATGGCGGCGGTGGATGTTTTCGGGATGCTGGGGATAAACGGGGTCCTTGCTGCCTTTAAAGCCGCCCACCCTACCCTGTACCGGCTCCTTAATATGGTAACCGTAGGTCTTCTCTCTACCTTCGGCAGCCCCTTCCTGCACGAAATCTTAGACATCCTTATTGAGTTTAAGCAACATATAAGGCTTCGCAACCAGGATGCGGAGCTCCGGCTGCTAAAGCTTCCTCCTGGGGATAAAGATAAAACTTAAACAACGGTCTGCCGGAACTCCAGGGGTTCGCCAGTATGCGGTTCAGCGCCGAAGTTTTAGGCCAGACCGAGGTTAGCAGGGCCAGCGCCCGGGTTTAAGATTCCTGGTCTAACTTAAACCATCTATGCAGGGCTTGCATGGCCCTGGTGAGGTGCTCTTCATCGATGATGCAGGAGACCTTTATCTCTGAGGTGCTTATCATGTGGATATTGATACCTTCCTCGGCCAGGCAGGCGAACATACCCGCCGCCACGCCGGGGTTGGTGATCATTCCTGCACCTACGATGGAAACCTTGGCCACTTTGTCATCGTAGGCTACGGCGCTGGCCCCGATCTGTTCTTTGACCCTTTCGGTAACTTCTACGGCCTTGGCCAGGTCATCGCGGGCTACGGTAAAGGCTATATCATTTATGCCATCCCGCATGGCGCTCTGGACGATCATGTCTACGTTGATGCTTTCCTTGGCCAGGGCTTCAAATAAGGCCCGGGCGATACCCGGCCGGTCGGGAACATCATAGATGGCTATCCTGGCCACGTTACGGTCGCCGGCTACGCCGGTCACTACCATAGCCTTCTCCATATCCTGCACCTCTTTTACTATAGTGCCTTCGTTGTTGTTGAAGCTTGAACGCACCTCTAAGACTACGTTATGGAGCTTGGCGAACTCGACGGAACGGGCCTGGAGTACCTTGGCCCCCAGGCTGGCAAGCTCTAACATCTCATCATAAGAAATAAAGCGCAACTTGCGGGCTTCCGGGACCACCCGGGGGTCGGCGGTGTAGACCCCGTCCACGTCGGTGTAGATCTGGCAGAGGTCCGCCTTTAAAGCTGCCGCCAGGGCCACGGCCGTGGTATCCGAGCCGCCCCGCCCCAAGGTGGTAATCTCGTTATCCTGTGTGGCTCCCTGGAACCCGGCAACGATCACGATTTTGCCCGCCTCCAGCTCACGCCTTAGCCTTGTGCAGTCAACATCCAGGATGCGAGCTTTAGTATGCACGCCATCGGTCAGGATACCCACTTGGGGCCCGGTGAGGGAGATGACAGGCTCTCCCAAGTCCTGTATGGCCATGGCAAGAAGGGCGATGGACATCTGCTCACCCGTAGCGAGCAACATATCTAGCTCCCGCGCCGGTGGGTTGGGGCTTATTTCCTTAGCCATGGCTATGAGGCGGTCGGTGGTGTCGCCCGGCGCCGAGACTACGACCACCACCTGGTGGCCTGCCCTCCGGGTATCCACCACCCTGCGGGCTACATTTTTTACCCTCTCGGGGCCGTCCACAGATGTGCCCCCGTATTTTTGTACAATTAAGGCCATAATTAACTCTTTCTCCTCCTCGGTACAAAAAATTTTAAGCGACCTTATATACCTTGTCTACCCGGCAGGGCTAAATCCATGAGAAACAACTTCTTAATGAGAAACAATTCTTAGTAGAAAATAGCGCCCTGGCTTGCAGGTTTAAGTTCTTTGATTTCGCATTTTACCCCGTGCTCTTCAAAAGCTTTCTTCATGGCTGCTCCTACTCTAGGCGAACTCCCCCGGCAGAAGGCAATAACGGCAGGTCCTGAACCGCTTAAGGTTACCGCCAAGGCCCCGGCCTCTAGGGCTGCCCGGAACACTTCGGACATGCCGGGTACAAGGCGCAAGCGGTAGGGCTGGTGCAAGCGGTCTTCCATAGCCTTCCCCATGAGCTCCAGATTCCCTGCTTGCGCTGCGGCAATAAGTAACGCCGCCCGGCTTAAATTGAAGACCGCATCCTCCACCGGTACCATGGCCGGGAGAACACCCCGGGAGACGCGGGTGGATAATGTAAAGTTAGGTATGGCTACCTGCAGGCTAAGCCCCGGAGGCGGGTCCACACGCTGATAGAACACTTGCTGCCCGTTTAGGACCACTACTACCAGGCCACCTAACAGGGCAGGGGCTACGTTGTCCGGGTGCCCCTCCAACCGCGCGGCCAGGGATACCAGTTCTTCCTGGGATAGAGGGTAGCCCAGGAGAGCATTAGCTCCCACTACCCCCGCCACCACAGCGGCCGCACTGGAACCTAAGCCCCTAGCTACCGGGATGTGGTTTTCAAAGTTGATCTTAAAACCGGGCACCTTCTTACCCACCCGGGTATATACAGCAGCCGCCGCCCGGTAAGCTATGTTATCCGGCCCCCGGGGGATGGAATTTTCACCCTCTCCCTTTACGGTTATTTCTAATTCTGGAGCCTCTTCTATGGAGACGTAGTCATATAATTCTAAAGCCAGCCCCAGGGCATCGAAGCCCGGACCCAAATTGGCCGTGGTGGCTGGCACCCGTATCCGGGGCATAAACTTTTCCTCGCCTTCCTCCTTAGAAGTAACGGTACAACCTCACCGGCGCCTGTTGCCCTTGTCTTGGGTGGGTGTGGGCGCCATGAGGCACTTGACTTATTCTAAACTTATAAGACTGCTTCCAGGACGGCTTCCTCGCAGGGAGGTAGGGATAAGGGCTCGCCGGCCTGTTTTATGGCTATATCGGGATCTTTCAGCCCGTTGCCGGTCAACACACATACTACTGTATCTTTAGCCTCGAACAATCCTTTGCGGGCATGTTTTATAACCCCGGCCAGGGAAGCAGCCGAAGCAGGCTCGGCGAATATACCTTCGGCGGTAGCGAGCAGGCGCTGGGCGGCCAAAATTTCTTCATCGGTAACGCTATCGATAAATCCACCAGATTCCCGGGCCGCCTCCACCGCCGGGCGCCAGCTAGCCGGGTTACCTATGCGGATGGCGGTGGCCACCGTGCGAGGTTCGGGGATTACGTGTCCCTTTACAATGGGGGCCGCACCTTCCGCCTGAAATCCTATCATCCGGGGCAGCTTCGTACTTTTTCCCGCCAACTTGTACTCTTTAAATCCCTTCCAGTAAGCAGTGATATTGCCGGCATTTCCTACGGGTATAGCCAGGTAATCGGGGGCCTCGCCCAGAGCGTCGCATACTTCAAAAGCCGCCGTTTTCTGGCCTTCTATACGGTAAGGGTTGAGGGAGTTTACCAGAGTTATGGGGTGTTCTGAGGTTATTTTACGCACCAGGGCGAGGGCGTCGTCGAAATTCCCCTGGATGGCGATAACCTGCGCTCCATAAAAAAGCGCCTGGGCGAGTTTACCCAGGGCTATGTTCCCCTCGGGTATGAGTACGGTGCACTTAAGGCCGCAGCGGGCCGCATAAGCTGCCGCGGAGGCGGAAGTGTTCCCTGTCGATGCGCACATGATGGCCCGGGCTCCGGTTTCCAAGGCTTTGGCCACGGCCATAACCATGCCCCTATCTTTAAAAGAGCCAGTCGGGTTTAACCCCTCGAATTTAAAATAAAGCTTTAATCCCAGCTCGCGGGAGAGCCTTTCCGCCGGTATGAGGGGCGTGTTACCCTCTAAGAGAGTAATAAGGGGAGTTTTGTCGGTGATGGGAAGGAATTCTTTATAGGCTTTTAGGACACCTGGCCAGTTCACTGTCCTCGCTCTCCTTCTACGCGGATAACACTCGCCACTTCTTTTACCACCGGAAGCCCGGAGATGATCTCTACGGCTTCCCGCAAGTTCCGCTCCCGCACTTTGTGGGTTATAAACACGAGTTCGGCCTGCTCGCCCACCATCCCCACCTGTATTACAGAAGCCAGGCTCACCTGCCGGTCCCCGAAGACTCCCGCTATGGCAGCCAAAACTCCCGGCCGGTCTTTGACTATCATACGTAGATAATACCGGGTTTCCGTATCCTCTATGGGTTTAACCGGCTTATGGGCCAGGCAGGTGCAGGACAGGCGGCCCGATGTGCCGTGGATGATGTTACGTGCAGCCTCCATTATATCCCCTACCACGGCGCTGGCCGTGGGCATCTCTCCAGCCCCCAGGCCGTAAAACATAGCTTGGCCTACAGCATCTCCCTCCACAAAGATGGCATTGAAGGCCCCGTGAACCTGGGCCAGGGGATGCTCCAAGGGGAGCAGCGCCGGATGCACGCGCACTTCCACTTCGCCTTCCCTTTCCCGGGCTATACCTAAAAGTTTTATGGCATAGCCCAACCGGGCGGCATATTCTATATCCTGGGGCTTAAGGTGAGATATCCCTTCATGATATACTTGAGGGTAAGTGATACGGGTTCCGAAGGAAATGGAGGCCAGGATGGCCATTTTACGGGCCGCATCATCCCCTTCAATATCCGCCGCAGGGTCAGCCTCAGCGTAACCCAAGCGCTGGGCTTCCGCTAAAACCTCGGTGAAGGGACGCCCTTCCTGGCTCATCTTGGTGAGGATATAGTTGGTTGTGCCGTTGACTATCCCCATCACCTGGCTTATACGGTTCCCTGCCAGGCATTCTTTGAGGGAGTGAATGATGGGGATCCCTCCCCCTACACTCGCTTCAAAGAGAAGATCCCGCCTTCTAGCCTCGGCAGCGGCGAAAAGCTCCTTGCCATGGAGGGCCAAGAGGTCCTTGTTGGCGGTAACCACGCTTTTGCCTTGCCGGAGGGCCTCCAGTACATATTCCCGGGCCGGCTCAAGCCCGCCCATTACTTCTACTACAATCTCTATTTCCGGATCTTTTAGGATGGCCAAGGGATCCGTGGTAAGAAGATAAGGGTCTACCTCAACTGAGCGGGGACGGGTCAAGTCCCGCACCAAAATCCTTTTTATCTCTAACGGCCTGCCTAGCTTCTGGGCTATATAGGGACCGTTTCGTTTTAGGAGTTTAAAGACACCACCGCCCACCGTACCCAAGCCTAAGAGGCCTATCTGGATGGGTTCTTCCACTTCCGGTTCCTCCTCGTTTTCGTCTGATTAATTGTAGCACTATTTCCCCGGTAGTAGCAATACCCTTCTCTTTTATACCTCTTGCGGCTGGCTTGCTACCCATTGCCCAATGTCCAGAAGCCTATTGTATTCGCTTATTTCCACGTCAGCCATCCTGCTCGCTATCCATTGTCCAATGTCTAAAACCCCTAGCCTAACCCAAGTACATCTTTCTTCTTCCCTCGAAACATAGTATAATTCCGCTAGAAGGAAGTGAACTAAAAACCCAGAAAAAACCAGACGCAGGCTCCTAATTAACGTGTCCGTAAGAAGGAAGTGTTCCCGTGCCCCAACATGAACAGCAACCCAAACTACCCCACCACCCCCACGATAAAGGTTACAAACAGCTACTGGCTAACAAAAAAGTGTTCCTCGAGCTCCTAAAAACCTTCGTCCGCGAACACTGGGTAGAAACAATAGATGAAAACAGCCTCGTCTTAGTGAACAAATCATATATCCTCCAGGACTTTCAAGAAAAAGAAGCCGATATCATATACATGCTTAAAACTAAAAACAAAAGCATCATCTTCTACATCCTCCTAGAGCTTCAGTCAACCGTAGACTACCTTATACCTTTTAGGCTTTTGTTATACATGGTAGAAGTCTGGCGGGATGTTTACAACAACACACCCCAAGCTGAACGGGAGCGCAAAGGTTTCCGTCTACCACCCATTATCCCGGCAGTTCTGTATAATGGAGCCACTAACTGGACAGCAGCCCGCACCTTTAAAGAAATGCAGGCGGGTTACGAAGAGTTTGCTAAATACCTTCTCGACTTCCGCTACCTTCTCTTCGATGTAAACCGTTATAGCGAAGAAGAGCTTCTCAAAGCGGCCAATTTGATAGCCAGTGTATTTCTACTAGACCAAAGGATTAACCCTCAAGAGCTGGTGAAGCGCCTGTGGAAGCTGGCCGGGGTAGTAAAAACTCTCAGCCCTAATGAGTTCCGTTATCTAATGGTGTGGCTGAAGAATGTCATAAAACCTAAAATGCCTGCTGACATGCAGGCTAAAGTGGATAGCTACCTAGATACGACTAATCCCTGGGAGGTGGAAAAGATGATCAGCAACCTAGAATTGGTGCTGGAAGAAATGCAGCGCGAGGCTTGGTTAAAAGGATTAAAAGAAGGTGAAGAAAAAGGCAGACTTGAAGGTAGACTTGAAGGTAAACTTGAAGGTAAACTGGAAGGTAAACTGGAAGGCGAACGTGAGGCCAAACTGCAAGTAGCCAAAAACTTACTGCTTCTCAATGTTGATATTGATACCATTTCCAAGGCTACAGGGCTTAGTCTTGAAGAGATAGAAAGCCTTAAGAAGCATCTTCTGTAGTTTCGTTTTGCCCTCCGGCAAAACCCTTTTCTCTCCACTCCCACTCCGCTTTCGTCCTAAAGTTCACAATTAAACAAGGGTAAAACTTTCTTTTTTTGCTTTAAAAGGGCTGCTCATCTCCCCTTTCGACCAAAAGCCCTAAAGTAGATTAGTTACCTCATTTGTCCTTACATGCACCTGCTGCTTACTTCTTTGGCAACTACTTATCCCCTACTTACTGCCCTCGGTACGGCGAGTGCTATGAGGCTTGGTTACAGTATTATCTTGCCCTGCGACACCACTAGTTCCCCATCCAGGTACAGATCAGGGTTTAAGATAACTCCGTCAATGTGCACACCCGCCCTAACTTTGCCTCCAAAAGTGGTGTTGTCTCCAAAGGCAAGATGCACCGTTCCGTATACTTTCTCATCTTCTAGGATGATACCCGAAACCCTAGCCCGGTCATTGGTACCTATGCCCAGTTCCGCAAGATTTCTGGCTTCAGGAGAATCTCCTAGAAGGTCTAGCAGTTGCTTGCCTTCAGGCCCTCGAGCTTCTACTAGAACTCCTTCTTTGATTACTACTTTTATAGGACCACTCAACCGCCCGATACCCGCTATAGAGCCGTCGATGATCGTTTCCCCTTCTGCGCTTCCCTCTACGGGCGCAATGTAAGCTTCACCTGAAGGCAGATTTCCCGCTTCTCCAGGGCGCCGATAAAGGCCGGTGCTGGCTATTCCCCGCCGCCCTTCAAGGGAAATTTTCAATTCCAAGCTGTCCTTGACTAGAATAGCTGTCTTGGCTTCGGAAAGAAGCCCAGCCAGTTCAGTGGTCCTTCGGGCTACCTCTTCGTAGTCAGCCGCTACGGCCCCTTCAAAAAACATCTCTTTGGTGATGCCCGGCATGGTAGCCACCCGTGCGCCAGCTTCACAGGCCTTAAGCCTTGCCTGAGTGTGGGTTAAAGAATATTGGGTGGGGCAAACAACTACGTCAGACTTCTCCATGGCTGCCGCCACGGGAAGGGGCGGCTCCGCGCCGTGCCGTCCGGTGGGAGAGATTTTAATCAGAACCGATAAAGCGCCTAACTCTTCTCCGGCTTGGAAAAGGGCCTCGCCAATGGTGAGAGCCGAGGTATCAGTTACTACCAGTAATCTTTCGCCTTTCTTTAAACCCATACAGCTTAGCAAGAGTCTTTTAGCCACCGCTTTTAAATCCTTCAAACCAGTTACCCTCCCTTAAGAGAGCAATTCCTGGAGAGTACGAGCTAGAATTGTCCGCGGCAATATCACCGGAACGCCAGCGTATTGCCTTACTTCCTTCTTCATCTCCACGTTAAATCCGATACAGTCAAGCACTATTACCTTTGCCTGCCATTCTTTGAGGGAAGAGGCGGCGCGCCATATTTCTTCCCTGGGTCCATAGGGCGAGGCAACTTCCACCTTAAGTACTTCTCCTACTCCAGCCCAGCGTATCTTTGCCTGCTCTACCTGGTCTTTATCCGGAACTATAACCCCCAGCCGCCTTCCCGTAGCTATAGCTGAAGTGAAGTGATATAAGATAACCTGGGGCTTTAAGATTAACTTGGGGCAGGAAAAGTTAGGAAACTCACCGGTACAAAGCAAGGCGATCATTTCGGCTCCTTCAGCAACGAGCCTATCGATCTGGGCTTGCATTCTCGGGATAATATGTCGCTCGGCAATCTTTACTGAGCTCCCGTCCCTTAACCGGGTAACTAACACATAGTCTTCAGGGCCTGGCGCTAATGCCGCAATTTCTTCCCGGGTTAGCCCATCCAAGGCCCCACCTTCCATTATCTCTATATTTTCCCCGAGGATCTCCTTCATTTCCGGCACCACATCCACGCGAGGTGACTGTCCGATGGTAATAGCGCCTACTTTACGTACCACTCTAGCACCCCTTTCTTTCCGTGTTTCCAGGCGCAAGATTGGTGTACCCGGCAACCTTCGCTTCCAGGCTCGCACTCTAGAAGGCTTGCCGGGCTACCGCTGGTCCCTGTACCCTTAACGGCTAAAACAGCCCGCACAGCCTTTTCTACCTCTTCTGGCTCTCCCTCAACGACCATAGTCGTCGAGCCTTCCGCTCCGTTTATGCCGCCTTTGCCTATAACAGTACATTTTACTTTGGCTATAATCTCCAGGGCTTCCTTTTCTGTTACTATCCTCCCTACTAGCGGTACAAGCCCTACGGCCATACCCATGGACCAATCTGTAGCCTTAATCCCCGAGCAGCGAACAGCCTCATCTATGCTACCAGGAATTAGTTTCTCTAGGCCGCAGGCTATAATGACTTTACAGCCCTGGGCCATGAGGCCAGCCAGCCCCTTCCCGGGTTCCCCTCCTAAAGGTCGCCCCAGCATTATGGCCGCCCGGCCACTAGCGTCAATGGCGTTAGCGCCGATGATGGCCACATCCGAGGGGCCCAAGGTGCCGACCACTTCCGCAAAACAATCATCAATATTGCGGGGCACGCCCTTTTCCAGGAGAATGCTGTGGGCTGCCCCATCGCGCCGCCCCGTCTTCGTTCCCCTCGGGCTAACGCGTCCTGAGATGCGCAAAGTAATTCCCGCAAGCTCCTCGGCCACAGCCGAAACGGTGGTTCCTCCCTTTAGGAGGATATGACCATTTTCTAAGGCTTGCTTAACCTCCGGCAGGATGGCAATGGCCCTGGCGATAATACGCTTGGCTTCAGCTACGGTTACGGTCACCTGGGCCCGCATATTAGTTTTTTCTCCCCAAAGTCTGTAAGTGATTCATAGGCCCGTAAAGCTCTTTCAATCGCTCAAACTCTTCCTCATCGTAAAAGCGACACTTGCCTTTCCCGAAGGCTTTAGCCACCTCCAGGCAGAAGCGAACTGCAGCTTCAATATCTATAAGGTGGCTAGCTCCCGTAGCACATCCCGGTACTGGTACTTCGGCCGTAATGGCCACACCTACTACTGGGGCTGCTGTAGCTGTGGCGGGCTGTAAAATGCTGTTTAAGTGGTAAATGCCGTTGCCATAGGGTGTAATATCCTGGGTAGTAACGGGAAAAACAACGGGCAACTTGCCGGTAACAATCTGCATCAAATCGAGCAGGTCTTCGCTTACGCGCAAAATATACCCCTCTTTAACGGTGGGGGAGATAGCAAAACCGCGGTGGTTTATTACCCTGTTCCCTTTAGTGGTATCCACGGAAAGAATAGCATCCATAGCTGGGTCTACTTCGTTCCGGTTCATCTCGGCAATATCCACCGGAGAATCCATGAAGGGCACAGGGTCATGGGGCTGAGTGGGTGCATCGGGACATATGTGGGTAGCGATAATCACGTCACCTTCCAGTATGTCCCCTTTTTGCTGCATGTTACCTAATTTCAAGGCAGCCGCAACCGCTGCCAGGGCGCCATCTCCGTCGGACACAAAACCTATCCTCTCCGGTCTTGCACCTAGACCTCCCAATCGTCCTATTATCCCCAAGGTAGGTGCACTGCCGCCTTGGGATTTGCCGTTTCTCCCCTTTACCACCGCCTTAATGAAATCGGTGGTACCTTTGGACCCTTTAATGCGTGTTACAGTCACCTCTTCCAGGCCGGCCCCTTTAAGCAGAGCTGCCACTTCATAACCGTTGACATAAGCGCTGTCTAGAAGTTCATAAGCTTCTAGGACTTGCTTAAGAGCCATAGCCCTTCACTTCTCCCTCCGAAAGTATACAGTCTGGAAAGACATATTTTACTATTTCTTTACCTGTAGCTTTTTCTAAGGCGAGGAAAAGCTCAGGATGTTTCATTCCGCTTCCCAGAATAAGCTCGTTACGGGAAACATGTAAAATAGCAACCCCCTGTCCCTCCCTTATTTCCGCTGAAGATACGGGTAGACCAGTGTTGACATCTAGTGTAGTCAACAGGTCAGGAAAAGTTCCTATTCTCTGGTTATCCACTTCCAGGGTAATATACTCGTTCCAGAAGGTGAGTTCCGCCAGCTCATGATCCCCCTGGACCATTACCTTCCCCACGTCGAATCCCCCGGCAGTCTCAAGGCTAACAGAAGCCACCCGGCCCGTAAACACCACATTTCCCTGTAAAGCTTCGGCCGCAGCTTCAATGGCTTGCCAGGCGCCTTTCTCCTGGGCGGCCAGCATGGCCTTGCCAACTCTAATGCACTGGCTTAGGGCTCCTATAGCGGCGTTTTCCTTAGCATACTTCACGGTAACCTGGTTTCTAGCTACAGCCACCAGCCCGCCAGCCTGAACTGAAGCCTGCCTCACTAAGCTAGCGGATACATCCAGCGAACCGCTGACGAATACTTCAACATAGCTTTTTGTCTGGGGATTTCCGCCGACAGCTACCTGCTTAGAAATGTACCCGGCCACCTTATGAAGACCCATGGAACCCATAAGTCCGGTAGGGTGGGCTCTGCCGTTGCAGGGAGCATCCACCAGGGGGATACCCAAGGCTGCCGCCTGTATCCACCCGTTGATACTGGCCAGACCACCGCATTCGTTGCTGATTAAGCCCCCGATCTGCTCCCCCGTAAATTTCATAAATAGCTCAACGGTACGAATATAGTGTACCGGGCGGACGTAAGCCGTCCGGGCAGCAGGCGCTCCTACAGCAGAAACGGTAAGAAGAATAGCTTCGTCGGAAAGATCCTCCAAGGGTATCAGTTCTGGTACGCCCAGTTCCAAGGCTAAACGGCCGAGCTTACGTCCCCATTCCATGGAGCCTCCCCCGCCGCCGCCCAGGACAGCTCCGCCCAATACAGCCGCTTCCAAAGCCTCGTAGTCAAGCACCATCCTTGAAGCCATATCCCTTTCTCCTTTACCCTACTTCCATTTGGCCTTGAGTACAGAGTTAAAGAAGCCATAAAGAGCATCTCCAGCAATAAAGCCCGCGGCTAGAATGGTCATGGGAGTTTCCGCATCCTTACCCATTAGCTTAAGGACTAAAACGCGAATGATTATACCTGCTAGCACAGCGTAACCGGCCAGGGGATTAAGAATTAGAAGACCTGTGGCTAGCATTATGCCTAGCTGCCTTTCGGAACCGCCTAGGGCTTGTATTAAAGCCCCCGGGATGGCCCATAATACCAGGTTCTTTACAATAGTAATGTCAACCCCTGCCTTAATGGTAGCCACATAAACCCGGTCCACAGGCGGGAACAGATCCTGGCGGAAATAAACATCGTGGAAGAAAGTAACCATTATCCAGGCTACGGCCAGCCCCACGAGACCGGCCAGAAATTGCTGCCAGCGCCCTTCCAGCTCAAATTGACGGTTGCGCCCCCTGCCTCTCAAGATCCATCCTGCCTTTAGGTCGTAACCTGCGTCAGCAAAAGCCGGGCCACCGGAGGCGACAAATCCTACTAGAAGGGCCAGGGCAGGTGCAGGAAACCCAAAAGCAATACCTAAGACCAGAAAGATAAGGGCTGTGGCAAAAGCCGGAAACCACCCAGCATGCATAGCCGAAAGTCCGACGATAAATTCGGCCAGGATGCAGGAGACCGCAGCAAAAACTGCCCAAAACAGAAGCTGCCAAGCCGGCATTTCGGTATATAAGCCGCCTACCATGGCTAAAAGGAGGGCTGCAGCTATATAAAGGCCAAAGCCGCGAAGCAAACCCCTAGTAACCTCTTTTTCGTCTCTGGTGTAATCGCCAGATGAAGCATCACTATATTCAGATGTACTTTTTCTCCCTTTAAGGAGAATGGCGACTATCTGAATACCCGCTACCAAGCCAGCACCGATCATCATTCCATGCGGAATGTAAAGCTTATTAATATCCAGACCAAAAAGAACCTTAGAATAACCCCTAAGTAGTAGACCCACTCCAAACATGGCCAGGGCCCAAACATTACCGATAAAAGCTACGCCAAGGGCAGACATGGAAATCTTAAAATATGACCCAATAATACCGATAAGAGTACCCAGTACCAGGAATTTGGCCCTTTTCCCACCTTCATCGCCAGCATAGATGGCTTCGGCTGCCGCCACCCCCGGTGGCCAGGCTGCCTTTCCTGGAAAAACGCGGGAATCGAAGAACCAGTAAAGCATGGCCAGATCAATAAGCATGCCCATAGTCGCGCCAATAAGCATAGGGATAACCAGGTCCGGCCGGCCCAAAAGGTAGGGGATGCCTATGGGAAGGAGCAAGGAATTTGCCGCTCCAAAGGTAGCGCTGGAAATGTTGGATTGGACGAGGTTCTGGCGGTGAATGGAGCGATATTTAGCAAACCACTGTCCAGGAATGCGCGAAAGAGCAATAGCCACAAGTACACCGATAATGGAGGTGTTAGGAGTTACCCCAAGGGTTGTAAGTATCTGCAGACCAATGATAGCTCCAATGATAGAAAGAATAATATTAACAATAAGGACCGCAGGTTCGAAGGCTTTGGGATGTGCTTCTTCTAGAAAATTTTTATCCATAGAATCATTCCTCCTTTTACTATTATTTTTGCAAAGCATACCACGCCATAAGTCCTCCGGCTTCAACAGCATCGACAACTTTTACAGCCAAATGTCTTCTTATTTCCCTAGCCAGCCCAATGGTAGAATACCCCGTACAGGCCAAGACAATAACATCTGCTCCTCCTTGTACTAGCCTTTCGGCTGCCTTCATAGCTTTCTCTTTACCGGCAGGGTTCATAAAATCGGTAGTATTTTCTATGCCCTCAGGTTTAGCTTCAGCAACTAAACGCTGGCCAAGAATCGAGGTTAAAGCGAGGGGAGTAGTCTCGGTAAGGTTCAGTACACCGATGTTGTTCCCGAGGGCCAAGGCCACGGCGGCTGCCGCCGAACCCGCACCAATAACAGGAACTCTACACTCCGCCCTCACCTCCTTCAAAGCAGGATCGGCAGCGCAACTTATAAATATTGCCTTGGCCCCTTCGCCCTCTGCTTGACGGGCTAAGCGCACTATCTTGGGCACAGCTATTCTCTCCGTCTCATCATTGTAAATACCCTTGGGCTGGTCAGGAATGCAGTAACTCCTCGTGGGAATCCCAAATCTCTCGGTAATTATACGTCCGTGGGCATTAAGGAGATTTTCATCGTTTGTAGTGAGCACGCGAATAACCGCAAGCAACTTTAAGCCCTCCCAGATGAAAGCTCCTTGACCCCAATAATAAAAAGAAAGCCGCCTGGCTTCTACGGCCAGACGGCATAAAAAAACGGCTTGTAATTTGTGCAATATGTCCAAGATCATTGGCCGGCTTTTACTAAAACCCGGGCCTTCAAAGCCAGCCATAGAGATAGCCTTTCATCAGGCGACTTGAGATCGCGTCCGAGAATCTCCTCAATACGTTTTAAACGGTAACGTAAGGTATTGCGATGAACATAAAGCTTCTCCGCTGTAGCCAGCACATTCCCCTGGCACTCGAGGTAGACCCGTAGAGTTTCTAAAAGCACTTCGCGATTTTTAATTTCGGGGCGGTCCAGCGAGCCTAGGACTGACTGGTAAAACCTTTCCAGAACTTCTTCTGACTGCCCTAGAACAGAATAAATTTCCACATCCTCCCAAAAAGCGATGGTCCCTTTACCCTTAAGGCGCCGTGCAAGGCGAATAGCATTCCTTGCCTCTTGATACCTGGTGCCGATTTCCATAGGATCTGAAGCTATAGAACTTATCCCTATAGAAACAGTTATGCCTTTTAGTTCCTGAGCAATCTTGCCTTGGATACTTAAAGCCACTTCTTGTAGGCTTCTGCGGAACCTGACCCAATTATCTCTTTTATTGGGTTCCTTTCCAGTAACCGGCAAAATGGCTACAACGCTATCGCTACGCTGCACGGTCAAGGTTCTCCGGTCGAAGGCCATAAGACAAGAATTTACAATCCGGTGAAAACTCCGTTTTAGTCTTTCAGCGTTTATTTCATATTCACTGGGGGACCTAAATTTAAATAGATAGTCAGCAAAATTATCAATATCTATGGCCATGATAATTTTAGGTTCTTCCAGACAGATACCTAGAGCCTCAGCCCGGCTTATGGCCAATTCGCGATGACGGAATGCCCCCGCTATTAGGTCTTCTAGGAAATCCCGGCGGAGACTCCTCTGCGCTTCCGCAACAGCCTCTTCCTTTACCATCTGAAGAGCAGTTACGGTTACGGCGTGCTCCAGGGCAATATAATTTAACTCGCTTAGAGGAGTCTCTGTCTCTACCAGTACATATCCATAGCGCCGTCCCCTGACCTCCACGGGAGCAGCAAAATACCTCTGCCTGGTTCCCTTCTGCCAAACAGCAACTTCTATACCTTTAGGAGATGAGCTAGCCCGTCTGGCTTCTTCGGGGGACAACTGGAAGGGTTCTGAAGATGGTCCTTTACCCGCCTCAGCCAGGGGTTTCAATTCCTCATTACAGATAACCACTGGGCGTTCTATTAGGGTGGCCAGGGCTTGGGCTACGGCCTGAAGGTTGCTAGCTTCCAAGGCCACCTGAGTAAGTTTACGGTGAACCTTTTCAGAGTACTCAAGGTGCTTCGATTGCTCAAAGATAATGACCGCCATTACCGGATGAGTAATATCGATAAAAGGGACGTCATCTGGCACGCTTATAAGGGGAAGCTGTAATTTATCGGCCAAGTGGCACATTTCCTCGGGAATAGTGCCTATGAACCGCCCGAATTTTATTGCTAAGGCCGCCCCCTCTACCCGAGCCATTTCTCGGACGAGATCTAACTGGGCTTGCCGATCATTTTGCATCGCATAACAGGTGGTAACAAGAAGCTCGTTAGGCCTTAGCCACCCTCGGGGATCAGGCACCTCAAGGATATCCACGTATTTGATTACCCGGTCCAGGCCCGCCTTACCAGCTACCAAAGTAGCCTTTTGCAATCCTCCCAATTTTAAAGCTTCTCTAACTGTTATTCCCATCTGCTTCCACTCCACATTTCGACCCGGTTCCACCCATCACAAAATAGCACATACTTTAAGGAGTCGCAATACAATAAGCCGAAAAGATAATTGGCTACGGTCCCCTTCCAATTTTCAGCGATACTCTTTACGTTCATCGATCTCCTTTAAAAACTCAGCTACCATCGCCCCCAACTTGGTGAATTCGATTAGAAAGGCATCATGGCCATAGGGAGATACAAGCTCTTTATATACAGCCCGTCCCCCGGTCTTGTTTATTATATCTGCGATCTCTTTTACCTGGTAAGGGGGGTATAGTATGTCGCTGGATATTCCTATCACCAGGCACGGGCATTTGATCCGGCTTAAAGCTTCTTCATAGGAGCTAAAGCCCCGACCCACATCATGGAGATCCATGGCTTTGGTAAGGTAAAGGTAGCAGTTGGCATCAAAACGCTCGACCAGTTTGCGGCCTTGATAATACAGGTAGTTTTCTACTTCAAAGCGGCTTCCCAGCCGGAAAAAGTCTCCCGGCTGCCCGTTCATGACCCGCCCAAATTTAAAGGTCCAGGATTCATCACTCTTGTAAGTTATGGTACCGATCATCCGGGCTAGGGCTAAACCCCTTTCTGGCCCTGGGGTGCCGTAGTAGTTTCCACCCTGCCAGGCCGGATCCATATAGATGGCTTCCCTCTGCACCGTATTAAAGGCTATATTCATGGCCGAGGTACGCCCCGGTGCCGCTATAACTATCAGGGAAGAAAGGAGCTCTGGATATAGCACGCCCCATTCCAGGGCCTGCATACCACCTAAAGAGCCGCCGATGGCGGTGACCAGCCGCTTTACCCCCAGTGCCTTCAAAAGTACCCTCTGCACCCTGACCATATCCCGCACGGTAACAACGGGAAAGTCCAGGCCGTAGGGCTTTCCTGTGATGGGGTTTAGAGAAGAAGGGCCCGTGGTCCCATAGCAGCTTCCCAGCACATTAGAGCATATTACGAAATACCGGTCAGTATCCAGGGGACGGCCGGGCCCCACCATAGGGTCCCACCACCCGGGCTTTCTATCGTCTTCCTTATGCCGGCCAGCGGCATGGGCGCTACCTGTAAGGGCATGGAGGATGAGGATGGCGTTGTCTCCCGAGGGATTCAAGCGCCCGTAGGTTTCATAAGCCACGGTGATAGGACTGAGCTTCTCCCCGCACTCAAGCACAAACTCATGGGGGGGGTTGGCGAAGGTATAATATTGTGTCTTGACTATCCCTACATCTCCCATGCTTTTCCCTCTTTAAAGCACAGTTTAAAACGGCTTTACATAATTTCAGTTCAGAGCCAGATATATATAACAATGCGAACCCAAAGCTAAGTTAGAGGCTTTCTGTAGCTTATGCCGGACAGGTGAAGGAACTAAGCACCGTTACAAGGAAGCTCGGCTAAAAGCTTTTAAAACCTTACCTGCACGCTTTCTTTAAAGCCTGGTCCAGATCTTCTATGAGATCCTCCGGGTCTTCCAACCCTATGGAAAGCCTTACCATGTCCTCGGTGACTCCCGTGGCCAGTTGTTCTTCCTCCGTGAGCTGCTGGTGGGTGGTGCTGGCCGGATGTATCACCAACGACTTGGCATCTCCTACGTTGGCCAGAAGGGAAAAAAGTTTGAGACTATCGATAAATCGCCGCCCCGCCTCTTTGCCACCTTTGATGCCGAAGGTCACGATGGCTCCTGCTCCACGGGGCAGATATTTCTTAGCCAGAGGATAGCTGGGATGGTCGGGCAGTCCGGGATAATTTACCCAGCTTACCAGGGGATGTTCTTTAAGCCACTGGGCAACATACAGTGCGTTGCTGCTGTGGCGCTCCATGCGCAGGTGCAGTGTCTCGAGCCCCTGAAGAAAAAGGAAGGAGTTAAAGGGGCTCAGGGCCGGTCCGAGGTCCCTTAAAAGCTGCGTCCGCGCCTTTACAATATAGGCCGCTGGCCCGAAGGCCTCTACATAGCTTATTCCGTGGTAGCTGGGGTCCGGTTCTACCAGCTCGGGGAACTTGCCGTTTTTCCAGTTAAACTTTCCGGAATCCACAATTATCCCGCCGATGCTCGTGCCGTGCCCTCCGATAAACTTAGTCGCGGAATGGACCACTATGTCCGCTCCGTAGTCAAAGGGGCGGCAGAGGTAAGGAGTGGCAAAGGTGTTATCCACTATTAGGGGGATACCAGCTTCATGGGCTATCCCCGCAATCTTCTCTATGTCAGGGACGTCCAGCTTGGGATTCCCGATAGTCTCTATGTATAGGGCCCGGGTTTTGTCAGTTATGGCCCGGCGGAAGTTTTCGGGATCACTGGGATCTACAAAGCGAACTTTAATGCCTATTTTAGGGAAAGTTATATTAAAAAGATTATAGGTCCCGCCGTAAAGGCTGGTGGCCGAAACTATCTCTTGGCCCGCGGAGGCTATGTTTAGTATGGCCAGGGTTATGGCAGCTTGCCCTGAGGCAGTGGCCAGGGCTCCTACCCCTCCCTCCAGGGCCGCTACCCTCTGCTCGAAGACGTCGGTGGTGGGGTTCATCATCCGTGTGTAAATGTTGCCCGGCTCCCGTAAGGCGAAAAGATTAGCTGCATGATCAGCATTTTTAAACACGTAGGAAGTAGTCTGGTAGATGGGGACCGCCCGTGCTCCGGTAGCAGGATCCGGTACCTGGCCTGCATGCACAGCCAAGGTGGCGAAACGGTAGGGCTTATTCATGGTATTCTCCTCTCCTAAGTAGGATTTGTTTTTAAGTATAAAAAAGCCTCTTCGATAAGAAGAGGCAAAATTTCTTTCGCCCCTCTTATCTCTCAGAGCAATTACTGCCCTGCAGGAATTGGCACCTTTGCCTTGAGAGCAAGCCTTATACGTGCTCCAAGGCGAGGTTGCCGGGCTTCATCGGGCCAGTCCCTCCGCCGCTCTCGATAAGAGTTGCAGCGCCGGTATGCTGTTGTGCAAGTCTGGTACCTACTATACCCTTTCATTAGGTTTTTGTCAAGGGAAACATGGCCTAGGGTCCGGGTCAATATTTAGTAGGAGCAGGACCTAAAATCTTAACCTTGGGCCTGGCCTGTCGAAAAAAGTTTGTCAGAGTAGAAGGAAAAAGATAGAAGGACGGAGAATGGACTATTATCTAGTCCGAGAGGAGGAGAGATTTGATGACCGCATTGAACCAAGTATATAAGTGCAACGTATGCGGAAATATTGTCGAGGTGTTACATACGGGTGCCGGAACCTTGGTATGCTGCGGCAAGCCTATGCAGCTCCTAACCGAGAATACAGTAGAGGCCAGCAAAGAAAAGCACGTACCTGTGGTGAGCAAAACAGAAGGAGGCTTCAAAGTTACGGTAGGTAGTACCTTACATCCCATGGAAGAACAACATTATATCGAGTGGATCGAGCTTCTAGTTGAAGATAAAGTCTTAAGGAAGAATTTGCGTCCAGGAGAGGCACCAGAAGCTTTGTTCTGTGTAGATGCTCCTCAAGCTTCAGCCCGCGCTTACTGCAATCTCCACGGCCTCTGGCGTTCATAAGGAGGGGGATGTGCCTTATGAAATGGCGGTGTTCCCAGTGCGGTTATTTTTATGAAGGTGAGGTGCCACCGGATAGGTGTCCTTCTTGCCAGTCCAGTTGTAGTTTTGTAGATGCCACGTGCTATGTTCCTGAGTGCGGAGGAAGTTAAAGATTTGAGGTGAGCATAATGTTTCGCGCCAGTGAAGTTATCAATTTTGCCATAGCTATAGAGAAAAATGGGCACAAGTTTTACCAGACCATGGCTGAAGCCTCTATTGACGAAAAGGTAAAACAGGTATTCCGTAGGCTAGCCCGGGAAGAACAGCAGCACATCTTAGATTTTACTCACCTGGCAGATAAGGTAAGCGGTTATGATCCTCCAGAATCCTATCCAGGAGAGTATGAGGACTATATGGAAGCTTTGGTGAATAGCCACGTCTTCCCTCAGGAGGTAGATCCAGAATCTCTGGCTAAGGCTATATCCTCTGATAAAGAAGCTTTAGACCTCGCTATACGCTTTGAGAAGGATTCTATACTGTTTTTTGAGGGATTAAAGAACCTTGTGTCTCACACAGAAGTAAAATATATAGATGAGCTACTGAGGCAGGAAAGGCGGCATCTGTGCGAGCTCTATAGCTTCTATATGAAAAATTTTGAGCGGGGCTAAAAACCCCGCTTATCTATTTTGCTACGCTGCTAAAATATCTCCTTAAGCCCTCCAGGATACCCTATCCATAGTTCTAGAGTGTTACCGTACCGCTGGATGATGACCTTCTGTTCCCCTTCCTGCCAGTCCACCCGGGCTCTATAAAAAGTTAACAGGTAGGCTTTGCCCTTAAGAAATCTAAGATGGCCATAATTTTAAGTTGTTTCAAGCCTAAAGTTTACTGTAGGAAGGATTTTTTATCCTGTACGTCGAATAACAATATTTAGAAACTGAGGAGGGGGGACATTAACAGTATGAAATATTTCGTCCGGGTAAACATGGCCAAGGGGACGGTAGAGTTTGAGGAAGTACCGGAAAAATACAAAAATATGGGTGGGCGTTGGTTGACTTCCAGGCTTGTTTATGATGAAGTACCAGCCACATGTCATCCTTTGGGCCCCAATAACAAATTAATCTTCGCTCCCGGTATAGTTACAGGTACATCTGCACCCTGCTCTGGGCGTATATCCGTAGGCGGCAAATCCCCCTTGACTGGTGGTATTAAAGAAGCTAATGCTGGGACACCTGCGGCCCAAAGTCTAGCCAAGATGGGCATCAAAGCCATAATAGTAGAAGGACAGCCTAAGGAAAAAGATAGTTTCTTTATCTTGCGCCTTACCAAGGACGGTGGGAGCCTCGAGCCTGCCGGGGATCTGGTAGGCATAGGACTTTATGAATTCGCCAAACGTATAAAAGAAAAGTTTGGTAACGTAGACTTTATTGCCACAGGCCCCACCGGGGAGAAGCGCATGGCTATGTCCGGTGTATGCTTCAACGACAAAGACGGCCGTCCCTGCCGTTATGCTGGTCGCGGGGGCCTGGGGGCGGTGATGGGAGCAAAGGGACTTAAAGCGATTATAATCGATGATACTGGTGCCCCAGGGGTAAATATTGCCGACCAGGACCTTTTCAAGACTGGGCAGCGAAAACTAGCAGAAGCCCTGAGGGAACACGGGGTAACCAAACCTGGTGGCACTTTGAACAGCTATGGCACGGCAGCGCTTATCAACGTTTTAAACGAAGCCGGAGGGCTACCCACCCGCAATTTCAGCGCAGGCCGTTTTGAAGGGGCCAGCAAGATCGCGGGCGAAACAATCGCAGAGATCATCAAACAACGAAAAGGTAGCGGCACCACAGGGCATCCTTGCCATCCTGGCTGTATCATCCAATGTGGCAATGTTTGGGCCAGGCCCGATGGCTCAGAACACGTATCCTGCCTCGAATACGAATCCGTCTGGGCTTTAGGAGCTAACTGCGGCATAGATGATATAGATGCCGTAGCTGAGCTGGTCTGGATATGCAACGATAGCGGCTTAGACACCATTGAAGCTGGCGTAACCCTAGGAGTAGCTATGGAGGCGGGATTAATAAAATTTGGAGACGCCCAGGGAGCCATAAACCTGTTGAAGGAATGCGCCAAGGGCACACCATTAGGACACATAATCGGCAACGGTGCTGCCTTTACTGGCAAAGCCTTTGGTGTAACCCGGGTTCCTACAGTAAAAGGGCAAGGGATGCCAGCCTATGAACCGCGGGCCGTTAAAGGCATAGGTGTTACTTACATGACCTCTACTATGGGCGCTGACCATACTGCGGGTTATACTGTGGCTCCGGAAATTCTTGCTGTAGGTGGTAAGGTTGACCCGCTAGTGGCAGGAGGTAAAGCCGAGCTATCCAGGAACTTCCAGGCCACCACAGCTTTCCTGGACAGCACGGGTTATTGCTTGTTTATTTCCTTTGCTATTCTAGATATTCCCACAGGATTTGAAGGTATGGTAGAAACATGCAATGGTGTTTTAGGGACTAAGTGGACAACAGATGATGTGATTTCCATGGGTAAAGAGATCCTCAAAATAGAACGGGCCTTCAATGAAGCTGCTGGTTTCACAAAAGCTCATGACCGGCCACCTGAGTTTATGCGTTATGAACCTTTGCCGCCCCACAATAATGTTTACGATGTACCAGATGAAGAGCTAGATAAAGTGTTTTCAGAGCTTTAATAGAAAGTAAATGAGGAGAATAAAAAGAATAAAATATTATTAAGGCAGGGCTGCCCAAAGCAGCCCTGCTCCTATGAAGGAGGCCTTTTGACGTGAGTATCAACATTAGAGTGCGCCTTTATGCTACTCTAAATAAATACAATCCCAGGGGACCTAATACCCGAGAATTTACTTTAGAAATCGAGCCTGGTACTAACTTGCTTAAATTATACGAAATACTGGGAATTCCGCCAGAGGAAATAAAACAAGCCTTTGTTAATGGCAGGAGGGTAGAAGCTGACTATATTTTAAAGGATAATGACGAAATAGGAATTTTCCCCCCCATAGCTGGAGGTTAGAAAAAAGGAGGCAAGCTTTATGGCTTCAGAACCTATTTATAAAGAAGAGATCGAAGGCGCTACTATTCTATATCAAGCTTTCCCTGACCTCCGGCGTCTTTATGTGGAGGTTAGTAGTCGGTGCGATGCGGGATGTATTATGTGTATACGTCGTTCCTGGAATGAAAATGAGGGGGATTTAGATTTCGAGCTGTTTCAGAAGCTTATGGAGGAGGTACCTCGATTTCCACTCCTGAAATGGGTTTATCTGGGCGGTTTTGGAGAACCTTTACTACACCCGCAGATTTTAGACATGATAAAGTGTGCTCGGAAAACGGGTTTAAGGATTAAAATTTCTTCCAACGGTCAGTATCTACAACTCCTGGCTGAGGACCTGGTAAAGCTTGGTGTGGAGGAAATCATAGTTTCTTGTGATAGTACAAGTGAAAAAGGGTTTGAAAAAATCCGTGGAAACTCTTTTAGACAGTTGGAAAAAGGTATCTAGGCTTTGAATAGGGCTAAAAAGAAATATGAAAGTATTTTACCACGGTTAGTACTAGAGTTTGTCGCCATGAAGGGTAATATTCACGAACTTAAAGAGTTACCTGGATTGGCTAGCCGCTGGGAAGCCATCAGCTTGCTGGTAACTAATTTGCTCCCCTATAGTAAAGATATGACAGGAGAAATACTATATATATCCCCTGTGACAAACAACCTGGCTGTGGATATAGCTTCTATAGTTTGGGAAGCAACGGCAAAGAAATGGTTTACCTGGGGGACAATAAAATTGCCCAGAATGGCATGGGGAGCGGTACGCCAATGCCGCTTTATTGACTCGTATTCTGCCGTAGTCACCTGGGATGGGGATGTGGTTCCCTGCTATCCTTTATCTCATTCTTATACTTATTTTATTTTCGACCGTTGCAAGGAAGTAAAGAAATACTCCTTTGGCAACCTCAAAAACAGCAGTTTATATTCCATTTGGACTTCGAAAGAATATGTGAGGTTTCGGGGAAAAGTGCGACTGTTTAGATTTCCTTCTTGTGTGGACTGCGAACTGGCTTACACTTGTGATTACCCAGCTAATAATAGCGATTGTTGGGGGAATGAACCCTCTTGTGCTGATTGCCTGTGGGCACAAAATATAATCCAGTGTCCTTAAGAAAAATTTGCGCTTCACGGTTGTGGTACCTCTGGACCAAGATAAAAAGTTTAGCCGCTTGTTTTAGCGGCTGTCCCCTTGGCAGGTGAAAACACAAGATGTGTTATTTGTGAGGCAAGCATTTTAATATGGCAAGCACTTTTATATTATTATACAGATTAAGCCGCTTCCCTCGTTTACTATTTTCTCGACCGTCTCTTGGAGCTTTATCTGGGCGTTCTCCGGCATACGGTAAAGCTTGCCCTGGATGCTCTCCTTTACCAGCTCGCTTAACGACTTGCCGAAGATATTGGTCTGCCATATCTTCTGCGGGTTCTCCTCAAATTCCTCCATGAGGTACCTCACCAGGTCCTCGCATTGTTTCTCAGTGCCTATAAGAGGGGTAACTTCCGTAGTGATATCGGCCCGGATGAAGTGGTAAGAAGGAGCCGTGGCTTTAAGCTTAACCCCAAAACGTCCACCTTGTTTTATAAGCTCCGGTTCGGCCAGCTCCATCTCTTCTTCAGTAGGGGTGACCACACCATAGCCGGTATTCCGCACTTCTTGGATGCCATAGGCGATTTTGTCCCATTCCCGTTTGATGGCCGCCAGTTCCCGCATCCAGCGGAGGATTTCTTTATCGTTGCTGATGTCCAACCCAGTAACCTCTTTTAGTATCTGGTGGAAGAGGCCTTCCCGTACAGACATGTCGATATGGGCCGTGCCGGTCCCCAGGTCCATATCCTTAAGAACTACTCGCGAAGAGTAGGCGAAGGACTGGAGCTGCTGCAGGGCGGTGTCTATGTCCCGCAGGCGTTTTACCTGGCCTACTGCTTCCCGTATGGCTTCCTCTAGCTGCTGACGTAGCCAGTGGGAGGTTTCCAATTCTTCCACCCAAGGAGGCAGGTTAACACTGACCTCAGTTACAGGAAATTCATAAAGGGCCTCTTCTAAAATATTTAGAAGATCCTCTTCTTCTAGATGCAGGCAGTCTACGGGTAAAACCGGAACGCCGTAATTTTCTTCCATCTGGCTAGCCAGCCTTAAAGTCTCTTCGTCAGTAGGATGGATGGAATTAAGGAGGACTACAAAAGGCTTACCCAACTCCTTGAGTTCCCAGATGACGCGCTCTTCCGCATCCACGTAATTTTCCCGGGGGATGTCAGTAATGCTGCCATCTGTGGTCACTACAATGCCCAGGATGGCGTGGTCCGTTATAACTTTGCGGGTCCCGAGCTCTGCTGCCTGCTGGAAGGGTATCTCGTTGTCAAACCACGGTGTACGTACCATACGCGGCCCTTCGGGACCTTCGTAACCCTGGGCGCCCTGGACGGTATAGCCTACGCAATCCACCAGCCTTACCCTTAGCTTTAACCCTTCCCGGACCGTAATCTCCACCGCTTCCTGAGGGATAAATTTAGGTTCTGTAGTCATAATCATCCGGCCGGCACCGCTCTGGGGTAGCTCATCTTTGGCCCGGTCACGCTCGTTAGGGTTTTTGATATGGGGCAGTACCAGTTTATCCATAAACCTGGTAATAAAGGTAGATTTACCCGTGCGCACCGGCCCCACCACACCGATGTATATGTCGCCACCGGTACGCTCCGCTATATCCCGGAAGATATCCCTGTTCTCCACCCTTCTCCCTCCCCAAGCCTTTGGTATCCGTCCCGCCTGGCATGTTTTAACATTACATATATATGCCGTAGCTTGGGGATTATGACCAGTCCACCCCTAAAAAGCCCGTTTCCACTGTACGCCTGCGCTCCATGAGGGAAGATACGCATTCCTTTACGGGCTTACCCTTGTAGAGCACCTGGTAGACTTCTTCAGTTATGGGCATGGGGATCCCTAATTCCTGGGCTAATCTCCGGGCTGCAGCAGTGGTAGGCACGCCCTCTACCACCATACGCATACCGGCCAGCACTTCTTTAAGGGGACGGCCGCGGCCCAGTTCTATCCCCGCCCTCCGGTTGCGGCTGTACATGCTACAGCAGGTTACAATTAGATCACCTAATCCGGCGAGCCCCGCAAAGGTCAAAGGGTTGGCGCCCAAGGCCATACCCAGCCTGGTTATTTCTGCAAGCCCCCGGGTTATAAGGGCTGCCCTAGCATTATCTCCCAGACCCAAGCCGTCAGACATCCCCGTAGCCAAGGCTATGATATTCTTAAGGGCTCCTCCGAGTTCTATTCCGATCAGGTCAGGGTTGGTATATACACGGAAGGAAGGCCCCATGAACACATCCTGTACGTATTCGGCTACCGCCTTTTTCTTGGCTGTTACTACTACGGAAGCGGGAAGGCCCCGGCCTACTTCTTCAGCATGGCTGGGGCCAGAAAGAACGGCGAAGTTGGAAACCCCTTCTTGTTCCAATACTTGGGAGAGGCGGAGACCGCTATCTAGTTCTAATCCCTTAGCCGTGTTTACTACAGGTGTTTCTTCCTCAAGTAAGGGTTTAAGGAGCCTGGCCGTCTGGCGTACAGCATGGGAGGGGACGCTTAAGACAATCAATTTTGCCCCCTCAACTACCCGAGCTATATCGTTTGTTACTTCTATGTTTTCTGGTAAAAACACTCCGGGAAGGTAGACCGTATTTTCTCTATTTTTTTGTAACATTTCCGCAAACTCTGCCCGTCTAGCCCATAAGTCCACCTTAAATCCTTTACGGGCCAGCAACACCGCCAGAGCCGTGCCCCAGCTTCCTGCCCCCACTACAGCGATCTTTTCCGGCACCCTAGCTTCTCTCCCCTATTTTAGGTTCGGTTCCGGCTAAAAGGCGCTTTATGTTGGGGGTATGGCGGTAGATGATGAGGGTAGCTGCAGCCAGGGCAAAGAGGAAATGGCTCCAGGGTAGACGGAGCAAAAGGACCAGGAAGGGGGCTGAGGCGGCAGCTAAAATGGAGCTTAAGGAGACGTATCTGGTGGTGAAAAGCACAGCCAGCCATAGGAGAAAAGCCCAGAACAGGACGCCCGGTGCTAAAGCTAAAAACACCCCTGCTGCCGTGGCCACCCCGCGACCGCCCTGGAAGGATAAAAACACCGACCAGCTATGGCCGGCCATTGCCACAAGTCCGGCTAAGCCTGCCAGCCAATTGCCGCCTACGGCCCGGCCTATAAGAACAGGTATTAAGCCTTTGAGTACGTCTATAGCGAAGACCAACATGCCCGGACCTGTCCCCATGGTACGGAAGGCATTGGTCGTTCCGATGTTCCCGCTACCCCGCCGGCGGATGTCGAAGCCTTTATAGCGGGCCACAATATAGGCGGTGGGCAGGGAGCCTAAAAGATAGGCGAATAGAAGAACAAGTAAAGATTTCATTTGGTCCTTCCTCCTTTGCTTTCCCGGAAGATAAGCCTTAAAGGCGTACCCTTAAACCCGAAGGCCTGGCGTAGCTGGTTTTCTAAATAGCGCTGGTAAGATAAATTTATGGCTTCCGGATCGCTTGTAAAAAATACCACTGTCGGCGGCTGTACCCCTACCTGGGTGGCATAATATATTTTGGCCGGAGGGGGCATAAGGAAAACGGCTTCCTGCACTATTGTATTTAAGGTGGAAGTGGGCACCCTTTTTTGTGCTTCCGCAGCCACTTCGTCCACCAGGGGCAGGATTTGGTTTACGCGCTGGCCGGTTAAGGCCGAGATAAAAAGTACAGGCGCATAATCCATGAAGGCCAGCTCATAAAGGACTGCTTTACGGTAGACGTCTAATGTTTTATCATCTTTAGGCACTAGATCCCACTTATTTACTATTATTATAGAGGCTTTACCCTTTTCGTGACTGTATCCGGCGATCCTTTTGTCTTGCTTGGTAACACCCTCGGTGGCATCCAGCACTACCAACACCACGTCCGCCCGGTCCACGGCTCGAAAGGCGCGCTGGACGCTGTAACGCTCTGTAGAGGTAGTGATCCGCGCTTTACGCCGTATCCCGGCTGTATCTATAAGAATATATTCTTTATCACCTCTTTTAAAATGAGTGTCCACCGCATCCCTGGTAGTGCCGGGTATTTCGCTTACGATGACCCGTTCTTCGCCCAGCAGCCGGTTTACCAGGGAAGATTTACCTACGTTAGGCCGGCCTACAATAGCTACCCGGGTACCCCCCCTTCCTTCTCCTTCTACCCGGCGGGGAAGAAGCTCTACTACTCGGTCCAGCAAGTCGCCTGTATTCATCCCGTGGGCGGCTGATATAGGCAAGGGCTCTCCTAAGCCTAGTTGGTAGAAATCAGCAAGTAAAGAGAGATCTGTAAAATCCTCTACTTTATTGGCCACTAAAATGACCGGCCGGTTGGCACGCCGTAAAATTTCTGCCACGGTGAAATCGCCCGCGGTAAGGCCCTCCTTGGCATCTACTAAGAAAAGAACTACGTCAGCCTCATTAACAGCCTGCTCGGCCTGGCGGCGCACGGCGGCCTCCAAGCCGCCTGGCCCTTCGGTTATTCCCCCCGTATCAACTAAAGTAAATTCATACCCCCGCCATTCGGTGTCACGGTACAGGCGGTCCCGGGTAACGCCCGGAATATCTTCTACGATGGCTACTTGTCCTCCCACAAGTCTGTTGAACAGGGTGGATTTGCCTACGTTAGGCCTGCCTATTATAGCTACCAGAGGTTTACTCACCGGAGCACCTCCCCCAAAGAGCCCTGGCCAGTTCGCGGCCGCAAGCAGCTACCACTTGTACCTCTACTCCCAGGCGGTCTTTAAGCTCGGACAGGCGCCAGCCGTCAAGGAACATATCTTCGCCTTTTTTTAGCATAACGCTGGGGATAAAGACGGTCTCACCTTCCTTTACCTTGGCTTCTTTAAGACCACGGTATACGTCTTGGCCGCTTAAAAGCCCGGCCACGGTAACCTCTGGCCCTAAAAAATAATTAGTTATGCCGGCCACGCGGATTTCTAAATCCTTTACTTTACCCTGAAGTTCGCCCACCAGTCCTTTTAGCAGTGGAGCGGCCAGTTCTCCAGTGGCGATAAGTATACGCCGCGGCAAAAGCTCGGGCATCCTGCCCCGGGCCAAAAGCCTGCGCACTTCCCGGCGGAAAGAATCGAGGAAGCGGCGGGTTATCCCTACACCGTTTTCTTCCTGGGGGAAGCCTTCGTAGCACCTGGCAGGAGGAAGCGGCAAGCCCGCAAGAAGGTAAAACTCATCGGCAGCATACACCAGCCGGGAGCCCACCAGGCGCTTAAAGCGGCGCTGCCACCTTTCGACCTGCCCCACCACTTGTAAAGCCTCTTGGGAGTTATAGCGTTTAAGGGGGAAGAGGCCTTTCCGGTGGCTGGTCAACCCTACCGGTACTACAGCTATAGACCGGAGGGCGGGAAAGAAAGAAAAAAGATCCTTTAGCGTCCTGTCAAGCTCGGGGCCATCGTTTATGCCGGGGCAGAGAACGATCTGGGTATGGAACTCTATCCCCGCTTCTTTAAGGCGGTTAAGTTGTTCCAAGATATAAGCCCCGCGCTCGTTTCCTAAAATGTAAGCCCGCAATTCTGGATTGGTGGTATGCACGGATATATATAAAGGGCTCAGGCGGAAGCGGCGTATTCTCTCCCAATCTTCGTGTTTCAGATTAGTAAGGGTAATGAAGCTACCGGTTAAAAAGGAATACCGGTAATCGTCATCCTTTACATATAGGCTGGACCGCAGGCCGGGGGGGAGCTGGTCCACAAAGCAAAAAAGGCACCTATTTTGGCAGCGGCGCAAGCCGTCAAAGGTGGCTTCGGTGAATTCTAGCCCCAAATCTTCGTTATAATCTTTCTCTATCTCCAGGATCAAGCGCTGGCCGTCTACTTTAGCGATTTCTATTTCGATCTCTTCTGCGGCCGTTAAATACCGGTAAGCGATTATATCTTGCACAGGCTCACCGTTTATGCTTACTAGCTCATCGCCAGGCTCCACCCCTAAACTTGCGGCAATGCTTCCAGGAAGCACGCCTTTTACTTTAGCCCTAGGTTTACCCTTGAATTTGCTCCTGTTTCCTCCCTTAACTTTTTCTTGATATTCCACTTCTTGAACCGACAGATTCTCCCTTCCCTTTTTATTTTTCGTTCCCATTATCTGATATTTTGCTTTCAGCGTCAAGTTTAACCCCAGTTATGATGATACTAGCCGGACGGTATCCCCCTCTATGTCCCAGAGGGAAAGGAAGTCCTTTACAATTTGGCAAAGCAAATCGAAATAGGAGCCTATAACTGCTACATAAACTTTAAGGCCCCTGGGATCCCTGCCTACAAATATAAGCCGGCCCGGTTGGATTTCACAAACGTTTCTTTCCCAGTTTATAGGTGAACATCCCTTAGACCGCAAGTAGGAATCGGCCGCAGCCAGGGCTAATTTAGGGGTACGGGAAGAAGTAAAAATGAGAAGGGGGGATACTTGTTTTGGAGATGAAGAACTAGGCCGTGGAGGAGGTAAAGGGAGGGAACGCAAGTTTTCTACCAAATTCACCAATCTATAATAAGCCCTCCTTACTCCCCAGGTCACCAAGGGCCTTCCTAAAAAAGTAAGGCCTAGGCGGCGAGAAAGGAAGCCCCCTAACGCCATCCAGCAATTCACCAAGGGTGTGGTATCTACAAGTAACAGCTCTTCCCGGGGCAATCCCAGGGCATCGGTCAAATCATAAAGAAAATTTTCTAAAAGAATACCCATCCCTCGCTTACCCACGGCATAGATTTCGTTACCGTAAGAGTCACAGCCCAGGAATTTAATTTCCCCTTCTTCACCCCGGCGCCTTTGATCAAAGTAGGGTATAGCCTGTATTTCCTCCGCCCGAGGCAAGCGCGCCCGGGGAAGCCAACCTAAATGAAGGGCAGCGGCTATTATGGAGGAATGGGTCCCGCCGAAACAGTGATAGATTATTTTCATATTTCACCATCCATGAGGGGTAGCATCCATGATATGGAATAGAGGTTAATGCCGTACAATGATTAAAACACCGTTTTCTAAATCGTGGGCTACAGCATCTAGGACACGGCTTAAAATGAGGCCTAACTTTTGCTGTTCCTCTTCGTCCTCGGCGAGAAAAATAGGTAGCCCACCGCCTACCCTGTCTTTAGCCTCACGGGTAGCCACCACGGCTAAAATCTCTCCTTTAAGTTCTACAGGTATTATTTATCCCCCCTTCACGTTTATAACCCTGGCGATTCGCTCTGTAAGTTTTCGGTTCCGCTTAAGTTTTACCTAATCCGCGGCCGCTCTACCGATGCGGCTCTTTAACGGACGGGTTACCGCGCTCTCTAGCACAGGAGTCATGCGCACGGCCTCAAGGAGGCATTCCATATCCGGCTCGTTGGGTACAATGTAGAGGACTACCTCACCTGTATCGATGTTCTTACAGGCTAAGGGCTTCCACTCCCGTTCGCTTATATCCACTTTTGTTCCCAGGAGGCTGGCTACGGTATGGAGTATGGCCTGCCTCTGCCCTGCATCATGTAAAATGGCCCTGGCATCATCGTTTTTGGGTTTTATAATCACTGCCCGTCCTTCCCGCAAGATTTTCTCCCGTGCCCTTTTTAAGCCTATATTGGTAACGACTACGCCGTGAATGGTTAAGAAGGGCCCGTGAAAGGATATACTGGCCGGTTCTACAGTGGCTATTTCTCCAAGGTACTTTCCCCTTCTTAAATGGCCGCTTATATAGATGAACACCAAGCTTAAGGCTATCCCTACCCCCCAATGGAGGTAAAAGGTGGAGAGACTTGCCCCCAGGGATGTGAGCATGACCAGATAGTTGCGGGACTCAAACACCCGTGCGATACCTTCAATATAGTCCCGGCCCCGGGGCACAAGTTCAAGCTCTTCCAATTCAGCTAAGGATTTGCGCTCCAGGTTGCGTATCTCCCGAAACTGCTGGGCTGCTAGAGCCAGGAAGGTAACAGCCGTATATTCCCGGGCCGCCAAGGCAGGAACAGCCACAGCTCCAATTAAAGAAGCTATGGCTGCCAAGGAGAGGTGGGTTATTACGCTATGGGGATAGCCAGGGTAACGGCGGTAATCCGTACGGAGAAGGTATATCCTGCAGGCCAGGCCGGCAGCCATTCCTACCGTTACGGTTATGCCCCAAGAATCCATAATTAATCCTTTTCCCAGTCTTTCCTTTCTTCGTTGTTAGGCAGTTTTTCTGCCGGTACTCTTTTATACTGCAGGACTTTGCCTTCATTTTCGTCCCCTCTTTTATTCCCGGGACGGCGCAGGCGCTGGCCTAAAAGGTTGGCCCACTCAATGGAGGTATACTGCTTAATCCTGGCCAAGGCCTTATCCCAGCCACCCGAGCTTATGATAAGGAAGGCTCCCCCGCCCAGAACGAAAGCTAACACTACAAAGAGTACTCCCTTCCAGTCGCCAGATGTGCTGGGCGCGGCCGGTCCGGGTTGGGGAGTTATCCCTAGCACAGTGGGAATAACTTCGGCTATAAGCCCGGCCCCGCGCTGCGCTTCTTCTCTGGTATTGGTGTGGGTCCCTATCTCTAAAAGGATGGCTCGCGGGGAAAGGTCCTGGTTGTAGCTCCCTGCCCCGATAAATATCCCGCGGATTAAGCCGGGATATTTAGCGTCTGCGGCAGCTTTGATCCTTTTGGCAAAGTCTAGATTGGCGTTCATATTCTGGTTTTCCCGGCCCACTACCAGGCGAATCTTGGTAACCCGTGTATCGGCTACGACCTGCCGGTAAAAGTCCGGATCTGGGACTCCATCACGGTGAATATCGAAAATAGCGGCCGGCCCTTTACTTAGAAGCTGGACTGCCGTACGCCGTGAGCGCTTGTAAGAATTGTTATCATGGGGTTCGTGGGAAGAAAGATCGTGATCTACATTGACACCCATGCTGCGTAGTTTAGCTGCAAAGACTTCGCCCACCTTGAAGATACCGCCATGTCCGGGAATACTTTCTGTACCATCGGTAGGTACATAAGATTCATCGCTATGGGTATGGTATACGGCTACCAGGTTCTTAGCGCCTCCGGCCTGGGCAGGCATGCTGGAATTTAGGTCGGGAGCTAAAGCGCCTTCCAGGGAAACATTTTCTTTACCTAGGGGGGTGCATATGGCCTTATTTCCCTCGATGCGGGTTACCCGGTAGCGCTGGTTGTCCTCAGCTATGAATTCATCGTCTTTGTAGACTGCGCGGGCCATTTTGTCCAGCACCCGGTCCTTTTCGTCTACCAAGATGGAGTAATCACCTATTGTATGCTCTTTTAATTCTCCGGGCTTAAAACTAAAAGCGGGTACTAAAGCAGGCCTCTGGTGTACCCAGAGCTTATAGGTAAGGGCCAGGCTTAAAAGAACGGCAAAAAGGAAGAGCTTTTTAGGCACGGTCTTCACCATCCTTTTTGTTTAAACCTAAGGCCTTCTTGGCCGGAGAAAGCCGGAGCTTCTCTAAAAGGGTTCTGGGCCGACCCTCTACCTCAGGGCCTCCCTGGAGACGCTCCCGCCCTTCACCTATAAGCTCGGCAAGCAATACGGCTACTATGCCTGCAAGAAGGCTCACATCCATGGCTCCGGCCCCGCCTATGGCTACAGTACCACGGACTCCGGAAAAGGCCAGGACCAAGTAATCGATAATATCCAGGGCTAAAACCCCTAAAATGGCGGCTATGAAGGCTGCCCGCCGCGAACGGCCTACTAGATAGGCCACGACACCGGCTACTAAGGGATAATAATAAAGGGGGTCGAGCACGTTCCAGGCAAAATCCCAGGGTTCGCGGCCTCGCATAAGCCAGCTATTTATCCCAAAGATAACCCCTGCTGTGACCACCGCTGCAGCTAAGGCACGGAGTGCCTCTTTGCGGGTGCCTGCGCGGTACAGAACGTAAAGGGCTAACCCCAAGGGTATAAGCCCGCCTCCTACGTTCACGGAGACCATTATAGGGCCGCGAGATAAAGGTATATTAATAAAACTTCCCAGTAAGGAGGCAGCTATCAAGGCCAAGGCGGTTTTATCGTTTAAATAAAGCCGGTCAAGGACTCGCTGGGCTAATCCAAAATAAATTAAGAGAAACACGGCCACAAGGGCAAGAACCCCTAAAGGATATCCGGCCATATAAAAAATCTCCCCTTTCCGGGTATATGTTGTCCTGGAAAGGGGAGAAATATACAACCTACTCCAAAGCAATATGCTTTAACACACAAAACGCGAAATTGAGGTCTTCACTCCCATTGAGTTAGCCCTGCTCTTATCAAGAAACAGCACAAGCGGTTTATATTTCCTGAGTCTCCACTCCACTAAGTTAGCCCTGCTCTTCCTTGTTAGCCCCGAAGAGGTCACCGAACAGTTCGCCCAACTTTATCCCGCTTCCTTCTTCTGAGGATGCTTCAGCGGTCGGACTGGAATGGTCCTTAAGTTTATCCCGTAGGGCCTGACGCAAGCTTAAACTCATACGCTGGGCTTCCTGGTCCACCTTCAACACTTTAACAGGGATAACCTGTCCGACAGATACTACTTCTTCGGGTTTCTCTACCCGGTGGTCGGCTAGCTGCGAAATATGGACCAGCCCTTCGATTCCGGGTTCTACTTCTACAAAAGCCCCGAAGGGAGCGAGCCGTAAAACTTTACCTTGCACAACAGTACCCACAGGGTAACGCTCGCTGGCGGTATCCCAGGGATTGGGCAGGAGCTGCTTGCGGCCTAAGGAAACCCGGCCTCCTTTCCTGTCCACTCCCAGCACCTTTACTTCGATTTCTTGGCCTTCTTCTAGCACATCCCGCGGATGCTCCACGCGGCCCCAGGCTATTTCAGAAACGTGGAGTAATCCATCTACTCCACCCAAGTCGATGAAGGCACCGAAATTAGTTAACCGGCGTACGATACCCTTACGTATCTGGCCTGGTTCTAAGCTCTCCCAGGTGGCCTGGCGCTGTCTTTCAAATTCTTCTTCCAAGATAGCCTTCTGGGAGAGGACGAGTTTATTTTTGGCCCGGTCTATTTCTATAACCTTTAGTCTCAGGGTCTTGCCCAAATAGGAATTAAGGTCTTCTACATACCCTAGTTCTATAAGGGAAGCCGGGACAAAGCCCCGCACACCGACGTCCACCAAAAGCCCACCTTTAACCACGCTTACCACTTCCCCGCGGAGCTCTTCCCCGCTGGCAAAGGCAGCTTCCAGCCTATCCCAGGCCATCCGGCGATCTGCCCGTTTCTTGGACAGCAGGGGATGGCCGTCCTCATTTTCTGGCCGTAATACCATAACTTTTATTTCTTGGCCAACAGACACTACTTCTGCGGGGTGGTTAAAGGGGCGGTAAGAAAGCTCATTTAAGGGTATAACCCCTTCTGATTTACCTCCCACGTCCACTAAAACTTCATTATCCCCCACTTGAACCACGGTACCGGATATAACGCTACCCCGGCGGAGCCTGAACACTTGCCCTTCCGCAGCCTGGGCTTCAGGAATATTTTCATTGGCTTCACCATCAGGCTTGAGGTACAGGGCTTCCTCCTTTCCCTCGCCGACTTCCGGGGTTTTTATCTCCTCAGCAGCCTCGGAAAGATGTTGTAACATTTTCACTACCTCCTCGATGATCCACGCCGGGGTGGAAGCGCCACCGGTAACGCCTACCTTTTGGGCGCCCTTAAACCACTCGGAGCGCAACTCCCCAGCCTTTTCCACATGGTAGGTGGGCGTACCCGTCTTTCGGCAGAGTTCTGCCAGGTGCCGGGTATTAGCGCTGTTACGGCCCCCCACTACCACCATAACATCCACTTCGCGGGCTAACCTTACCGCTGCCTCTTGCCGGCGTCGGGTGGCCTCGCAAATGGTGTTGTACACCCTAAGCTCAACTGTTTTGGGTAAGAGGGCCGTCACCACCGCTTGCAGGATTTCTTGCGGCTGAGTGGTTTGGACGATGACCGCCCTGCGCAAACTTTTGGGCAGGGCTCCGGCTTCAGCCGGGTTGGATATCACTTTTGCTTTACCTTTCGCCCACTCTACCAGCCCTTTGACCTCGGCATGTTCCGGGTCGCCGACTATGATAATTTCTATTCCCTGAGAAGCAAGCTCCTGGGCCAGCTCCTGTGCCCGGCGCACAAAAGGACAAGTAGCATCTATTATCTCCAGACCTTTTGCCCGGGCCTGCTCTAACACTTGGGGAGGTACGCCATGAGAGCGTATCAGTATTCTCCCCTCTTCTACTTCATCTAAGCTGGCCACCGGCCGCACCCCCCGGGCAGCCAAGTCTTCTACAACTTGAGGATTATGAATTAAGGGGCCCAGGGAGGCCACCGGTTTAGGAGCTGTTTCGGCTTTTTTTACGGCCCGCGCGACACCGGAACAAAACCCCGCATAGTCGGCGACGAACACATCCACCAGGTCATCTTCTCCTTAGAGAACCTTTATAAGAGTTCGCTAAAAATCGTCGAATTCCTGCTTATAAGGCGAAAAGCCTTAGCCTTCCTCTAGCAATTTTGATATAGCCTCACGGGCTTTGCGGGAGAGCTCCTCTGCCTCAAAAGGAGTATAACTTCCCTTTGAGCCGGGATAAATAGGATTTCCAATGAAAACTTGGAAGGAGCGAAACCATCCCCCACGAAAAATATTTTGGGTCCCCTTAACGGCCACAGGTACCAGAGGCGCCCCTGTTTTAAGGCTCAAGACGGCTGCACCATTATGAAAGGCACCTAGTTCTCCTGTTCTAACCCGGGTCCCTTCCGGGAACATACCGAGCACCTGGCCGGAACGGAGGATCTCCAGGCTTTCCTTCCAGGCTTGCCGGTCAGACCTCCCCCTCCGTACCGGAAAGGCGCCCAAGGCACGGATAAGCTGGCCGAGAAGGGGGATACGGAAAAGCTCTTCCTTGGCCATAAAACGGACAGGCCGGGGAACGGCTACACCCACAGCTACCGGATCCCATAAAGATACGTGGTTAGATACCACCACCACCGGGCCTTCTAGGGGAAAATTCTCCTGCCCTTTGACTTCCCAGCGGCATATATACCGAAAAAAAATGTAGCATATAAATTTAGCTACGCGATAAAACAAGCAGGGCTCTCCCCCATTAACGAGTTTCTCTAATTATTTTCAGAATATGCTCGGTTACTTCTTCTGGCGTAAGGTTAGTTGTGTCTATAATAATGGCATCTGGGGCCGGCTGTAAAGGTGCTACCGCTCTCTGGCTGTCCCGCCGGTCCCGCTCTTCAATCTCCTGTTTTACCTTCTCTAAAGAAACATTATTTCCTTGAGCCGCCAATTCCCGCCAGCGTCTCCTGGCCCGCTCTTCTAAAGAAGCGGTAAGAAAAAACTTGTACGGTGCTTCTGGAAGTACGCAGGTACCGATATCCCGCCCATCCATGACTACCCTTCCCCTTACTGCCAAGTCCCGCTGTAGCCCTACCATTTCTTCACGTACTTTAGGCCAGGCTGCTACCCTGGACACCAGACGGGATACCTCTGGAGAACGTATGATATGGCTCACGTCCTCTCCGTCACAGTAAATAGATACCTCTCCCGGGGCAACCTCCTTGAATTCAAAGGAGGTGTTTCGAGCAAGGTTAACTAAAGCAGCCTCGTCCGTAACCCTTGTCCCCTCTTTTAGGGCTTTCCAGGTGAGGGCGCGATACATGGCTCCAGTGTCGATATACAAATAGCCCAGCCGCTTAGCCAGTTGCCGGGCTACTGTGCTCTTTCCTGCCCCTGCAGGCCCGTCTATAGCTATATTTCCCTTCACTTGGTCAATGCCTCCAGATCAGCCAGGAAACCAGGATAAGATATACTCATGCATTCAGCACCGCGGATAACCGTTTCCCCTTCAGCAATCAACCCGGCTACTGCCAGAGCCATGGCCAGGCGGTGATCTCCATGGCTGTCTACCACCGCACCTTTTAAATTTCCTCCTTCCAAAACCATACCATCAGGGAGGGTTTCGATTTTAGCCCCCATCTTGCGAAGCTCCACAGCTAAAGTGGTTATGCGATCGCTCTCTTTTACTTTAAGTTCTGCGGCATCTCTTATTACAGTGGAGCCTTTGGCGACCGCGGCCGCCACGGCCAGCACCGGTATCTCATCGATAAGTCGGGGAATCAAGGCACCCCCGATCTTGGTACCCTTAAGGGAGCTGCTGCGGGCTCTTATAACTCCATAGGGTTCGCCCGCGCTTAGGCCCTCCCGGGTAACTTCTATCTCAGCGCCCATATCTTGGAGGACAGTGAGCAGGCCGGTCCGCGTAGGATTGAGCCCCACATTGCGAATCACTACTTCGGCCTGGGGATGGATACACGCGGCAACTAAAAAGAAAGCGGCCGCGGAAAAATCACCAGGAATATGGATCTTAAAGGGCTCGATCCTCTGGCGGCCATAAATAGTTATCTCTCGATCTTCCTTTTTTATCTTCACTCCGCAATATTCCAACATCCGCTCTGTATGGTCCCGCGCCGGTACAGGCTCCCGCACAATAGTTTGCCCTTCAGCGTGAAGGCCGGCCAAAAGGAGGGCTGATTTTACCTGGGCGCTGGCCACAGGAAGGGTATACTCTATAGGGCGGAGATTCCCTCCTTTAATGCTTAAAGGGGCTAGGTTTCCCCCTTCGCGGCCCCAAATCTGGGCTCCCATCTGCCTTAATGGTTCGGCTACCCGGGCCATGGGGCGGCGGCGCAAGGAACGATCGCCTGTTATTACTGCATAGAAGGGCTGGGCCGCCAGCACCCCTAAAAGAAACCGCATAGTGGTTCCGGAATTCCCGGCATCCAAAACATCCTCCGGCTCTTTTAAGCCTTCGGGCCCGTGGCCGTATACCTTTACTTTCCCCTTTTGGGGGCCTTCTATTTCTACGCCCAAACCCCTAAGACACTTTAAAGTACTGAGGCAATCCTCTGCCTCTAAAAAGCCGCTGATCTCTGAGGTGCCATCGGCTAAGGCAGCAAAAATTGCCGCCCGGTGGGAAATGGATTTGTCCCTCGGCGGGGAAAACTCTCCGCGTAAATATGGTGTAGGCCTGATTACTAGATCCAAGTTAATTTCCTCCCGCCACCAAAGTTACCAGGAAAGCCACTAGCTGTCAAGGTGGAGCTGGCGGGCAGGGATACCGTGCCGCTTTAAAACTTGAAGGGCCTGTTCGGCCAAAGAAGAATCTATAAACCCCAAGCGTATACTTCCCCCTTCTCCTTCCCGGACCCTAAGAATTTCGATATCGCTGATGTTTATACCTTCCTGCCCCAGGACCTGACCCACAAATCCGATAACTCCTGGCCTATCAGGCACAGTGATAACTATTTCGTGGAGGGGAGGAAGTAATCCTTTCCGGTGTATGGGAATTTGGCTCCGCCATCTCCGGGCGTCCCTTAAAGCCTCTAGCAGCCCTTCTCCGTTCTGGTCTTTAATTAAAGCGGCCAACCGCCGGATCTCTTCCTCAAAGGCTTCTAATATCTCCAGGAGAGCCTGGGAATTGCTCAGATATATATCCCTCCACATTACGGGATGGCCGGAGGCGATGCGGGTGGTGTCTCTAAAGCCTCCAGCAGCAAGCATCAAAAGTTCCTGGTATTCTTCGGAATACCTGGCCACCGTATGCATAAGGGATACAGCCAGAAGATGGGGAAGGTGGCTTACCATTCCTACCACCCAATCATGTTTTTCGGGCGAAAGGTATATTACACGTGCTCCTAAAGCCGAAAGTATGTTTTTAAGACGGGTTAGAGGCTCTTCTGGTGTTCTGGAGGTAGGGGTCAGTACGTATATAGCATTTTCTAAGAGATAACGATCCGCGGCGCTGATTCCCGCCCGTTCCGAGCCCGTCATAGGGTGGCCTCCGATGTAAGTAACGGTAGAGGGGAAAATCGTCTCTAACTCGCGTACTACTTTAGATTTGGTACTACCTGTGTCGGTAACGATAGCTTGAGGGGGGAGATGAGGGGCTATTTCTTGGGCCACAGAAGGGAGAACCCCTACCGGCACAGCTAAAATGACCAGTTCGGCCCCTTGGACAGCTTCCCGGGGGCTTATAGCCATGCGGCTTATGGCTCCCACTTCCAGCGCTTTCTCTAAAGCCTTTCTTTCGCAGTCATATCCTACTACCTCCTGGGCTATTTTACCCTGGAGGAGGGCCATACCCAAGGAGCCTCCTATAAGCCCCACGCCTATAATGGCAGCACGCCCGATCATTTAACTTCCCCCTTCCCGGTAAGAAGGATAAGAACCCAGTACCCTTAAAAGGCTTGTACGGGGGCGCAAGGAAGCCAGCACTCTGGCCAACGGTTCGCTTTCCGCATGGCCTTCGCAATCCAAGAAAAAAAGATACTCGCCCAGTTCCTTTTTGGTAGGGCGAGATTCTATGCGTGTAAGGTTTATCCCAGCCTCGGCAAAATCACGCAAGATATTATATAAGCCTCCGGGGCGGTTTTCGGGTAGGGCTAAGACCAGGGAAGTTTTGTAGGGCCCCTGGCCGGGTATATCCTTCTGGCTTACGATTATAAAGCGCGTTTTATTACCGGGGTAGTCTTCGATGCCCTGGCGCAATACAGGGAGTTTATAAAACCTTGCCGCAAAGGAAGAACCTATAGCGGCGCTTCCTTTCCGGGAGGTCGCCAAAATGAAAGCTCCTGCTGTGCTCGTAGCGGGGCAGAGGCGGGCCTTGGGTAAGTGTTTAGCTAAAAACTTGCGGCACTGGGCAAGGGCATGAGGGTGAGACCATACTTCGGTAATGTTCTCAAGGTCCCTTTCGTTAGAAGCCAGGCAGTGGCGAACTTCTAAGATTACTTCACCAATGATTTTTAGCGAGGGCTCTTCCAGGAGCAGGTCCTGGGTAAGATTTACACTCCCTTCTATGGAATTTTCCAAGGGGAGGACAGCGGCTTCGCACCTTCCTTCCAGGACCGCCTGGACCACTTGTAAAAGGTTTTCAGCAGGAAAAAAAGAGCTTATTCCCCTGGCCGCCCCCCACACCACAGCCGCTTCATGGGAAAAGGTGCCCTCCGGTCCCAGGTAGGCCACTTGTTTAATGGTATAATCCGAACCTTGAGCTAAAGAACTCACTCTGGTATCCGTCCCAGGCTGCGCCCCAGGACTTTAGCTATTTCTACCACTTCCCGGACTAAAGAGGCGAACTCTTCTGGCCTTAGGCTCTGGGGGCCATCCGAAAGGGCATTTTCGGGTTCAGGATGTACCTCGATTAAAAGGCCGTCCGCACCCGCAGCTACGGCAGCCCGGGCCAAGGGAGTTACCAGCTCTTTTTTGCCGGTACCGTGGCTAGGATCAGCGAGGACCGGAAGGTGGGAAAGCTGCTTTACGGCCGCCAGCGCGCTAAGATCGAGGGTATTACGGGTATATGTCTCAAAAGTGCGGATCCCTCGCTCGCAGAGAATAACCTGGAAATTACCTTCGGCCAGGATATATTCTGCTGCCAGGAGCCACTCTTCAATGGTAGCCGAAAGCCCCCTTTTTAAAAGCACGGGCTTCCCCAGGCAGGCTACAGTCTTAAGGAGGGCAAAGTTTTGCATATTACGGGAACCGATCTGGAGGACATCCGCCACTTGCGCTACCGCTTCGGCTTTGGTCTGGTCGGTAACCTCTGTAACAATGGCGAGTCCCGTCTCTTGCCGCGCTTCGGCTAAAAACTCAAGCCCGCGCTCAGCTAAACCCTGGAAGGAATAAGGGGAAGTGCGAGGCTTGAAAGCGCCGCCACGCAGCATGGTGGCCCCAGCTTCGCGCACAGCATGGGCTGTTTCCAGAAGCTGCTCGCGGCTTTCTACCGCGCACGGTCCGGCAATGATTTGAAGCTCAGGGCCGCCTACCTTGAGCTCCCCTACTCTTACTACGGTATCTTCGGGTTTAAATTCGCGGGCAGCAAGCTTATAAGGTTTAAGTATAGGTATCACTTTTTCTACCCCCGGCATGGCCTCTAGGGCATGATGCTCCAGACGTGTCTTATCTCCTATGGCCCCGATGACCGTCCTGAGGGCTCCCCGCGATAGGTGTACTTTAAACCCTTCCCTTTCTAGCCTGGCCATTACCCCTTGAATTTCCGCCTCTTTAGCTCCAGCACGCATAACCACAATCATATGTTACTCCCCCCAATATTGCTCCCTCCAAAGGCAAAACAAAAGGCCACCCCGCCAGGAGTGGCACATTTTTCCATTTATAGCCTGCCTCCTGCCGTCCTACCATCCTACCTTTAAGCGCTGCTGCACAGCATAATTTAAGACCCAACTTGCTTTCAGGAGCTTCTCAATAACCTACCATCCTGCTATGCTTCTAAGCTTATTTTAAACTATAGCATAAGGCCTTTCTTCCTGGCAAGGGTCTTTAAAGATTTTTAAATCCCCTTTTAACGTTATTCTAGCGCTTTACGCATGGCCTGTACCAGGCTTATAGCCTTCTCTATTCCTCCCTTGGCTAAAGTTTCTACTATAGCGCTACCCACCACAATACCGTCACCTAACGGGGCGAGCAATCGAGCTTGCTCAGGGGTGCTTATACCGAAGCCTATGGCCAAGGGCAAGGAAGTAGCTTGTCTTACCCGGGCTAAGTATCCGGGTAGCTCGGGGGGCAACTCTTCCCGGGGTCCAGTCACACCAGTTAAGGATACACAATAGATAAACCCTGAGGCCTGGCAGGCGATGTCACGTAGGCGATCATCTGGAGTAGTGGGGGCTACCAAGGGTACGAGGGCTAATCCCTCCTTGTTTAAAGAAGCCCTTAACGGCCCTGCTTCCTCATAGGGCAGGTCAGGCACGATCACCCCATCTCCACCGGCCTTAGCCAGATCGTGAGCGAATCTGTCAAGGCCATAACGCAGGAGGGGATTGTAGTAGCTCATAAGTATCAGGGGTATATCCAATGTTTTGCGCAAATCATAAGTAAGCCTAAGGATTTGTTCTAAGGTAGTTCCCTGGCCGAGGGCCCGCTGGCTGGCAGCCTGGATTACAGGGCCGTCGGCTAAAGGATCCGAAAAAGGCACTCCTAACTCTACTATATCTGCCCCCGCCCGAGCCAGGGCGCAAACCGCCTCATAGGTGGCTTCTAGGGAAGGATCTCCCGCACATACATAGATGATTAAAGCTTTTCTGTCCTGGCGGAAAGAACTAAGTATTTTAACCTCTCCCCTATCCTTCTTCCCCTTCATGTCTCCAACCCCCTCAAAAGCTCCGCCACCTGCTGCACATCTTTATCCCCGCGGCCCGAAAGGTTTATGACCATGATCTCATTAGAGTCCAGGTTAGGAGCTAGTTTCCCAGCTAGAGCAACGGCGTGGGCGCTCTCCAGGGCTGGTAAAATCCCCTCCGTACGGCATAAAAGCTTAAAGGCCTCCAGGGCCTCCTGGTCCGTTATGGCCTGGTAAATAGCCCGGCCGGTTTCTTTAAGATAACTGTGTTCGGGCCCTACTCCAGGATGATCTAGACCGGCAGCTATGGAATGGGCAGGAAGCACTTGACCCGCTTCATCCTGTAATAGATAGCTATAAGACCCCTGAAGGACTCCGGGCACCCCGGCTGTCAAGGTGGCGGCGTGCTGCCCTGTTTCTAAGCCTTTTCCGCCTGCTTCGGCGCCCCAAAGCTTAACCTTTTCATCCTCCAAAAAGGGATAAAAAAGTCCCATGGCATTGCTCCCGCCCCCAACGCAAGCTACCAGGTGGTCAGGGAGCCTGCCGCACTCCTTAAGGCTCTGTTCCCGTACTTCCCGGCCGATGACCGCTTGAAAATCGCGGACCATCATGGGGTAGGGATGAGGCCCTACTACTGAACCCAGTAAGTAATATGTGGTTCGCACATTGGTAACCCAATCACGCAAAGCCTCATTGATGGCATCCTTTAAAGTGGCCGTACCGCTATGCACCGGGTGTACTTTAGCCCCCAGAAGCTTCATCCGGAAAACATTTAAGGCCTGGCGCCGGCAATCTTCTGCTCCCATATATATCTCGCATTCTAGTCCGAGAAGGGCCGCCACCGTAGCGGTAGCCACCCCGTGTTGCCCAGCTCCCGTCTCCGCGATTATACGCCTTTTCCCCATTTTCATGGCTAGCAAGGCCTGCCCTAAAGCGTTGTTTATTTTGTGGGAACCTGTATGGTTTAAATCCTCGCGTTTAAGATAGATTTTAGCCCCGCCCCAATAGCGGGTGAGATTCCGGGCAAAATACAAAGGAGTGGGACGGCCAGCATAATGCTTCAAGTAATAATCAAATTGCTTACGAAAGTCCTCATCCTGCCTAGCCTCAAGATAAGCTTCCTCTAATTCTATAAGGGCCGGCATCAAGGTCTCGGGCACAAACCGGCCACCGAAAGGACCGAAACGCCCTCTAGCATCAGGCCAAATCACGGTTTTACCTCCTTCATCAACCTACCAACCTGTAGAAGCTAAGTTCATCCCCAAGTTTAATCCCTGTCTCTATTTGGGCCTGGATTACTAAAGCTCGCTTTAAGCACAGCTTCTATAAAACGAGCCATTTTTTCAGGATCCTTCCGCCCATTTGTCTCCACACTGCTACTTACATCTACAGCATAAGGGCGTACCTTCCTTATGGCTTCTCCTACATTCTCTGGAGTCAATCCTCCCGCTAAGATAAGGGGGCGACCCATGGCCACCGCTTTTTGAGCTATCTCCCAGTTGAAGGTCTTCCCAGTACCTCCTAAAGACCCGGGCACATAACTATCAAGCAAAATAGCCTCTACGGAGTACCGGGGGATAAGCTCCAGAACACTTATATCTTTAGCCCTCAGGGCTTTAATTACAGGATATGGTAAGCTGCGGCAGTACTCCGGGGGTTCTTCCCCATGTAGTTGCAAAACATGGAGGCGGCAAAAACTGGCTATCTCTAAAAGCCTTGAAGGGCTCTCATTTACAAACACACCTACAACGGTGATAAAAGGAGGAAGCTTCTTTATAACCTCCCGGGCCACCTCCGGCTCGATACGCCGCTTGCTAGGGGCGAAAACAAAACCCAGGGCATGGGCACCTGCCTCTAAAGCAGCCCGCGCCTCTTTGAGATCTCGGATGCCGCAGATCTTAACCCTCACCAAGATGCTTATCCTCCCTATTACCTATACCTAAAAGCTCCCTGACCTTTCCTTCTATGTCTTGAGCCACCATGAAAGTTTCCCCTACCAATAAGGCATCAATACCGGCTTCCATTAAGGTGAGAACATCTTCCCGGCTTTTTATCCCGCTTTCGCTTACCACCAGGATCCCTTCAGGGATCAAGGGGCGAAGCTTTAAAGTGGTCGTTAAATCGACCCTTAAAGTTTTTAGGTCCCGGTTGTTTATCCCTATGATTTTTGCCCCGGCGCTTAAGGCCCGTTCAATCTCATCTTCTGTGTGGGTCTCTATGAGGGCGGCCATGCCCAACTTGGAAGCTAGCTTTAAATACTCCTTAAGCTGTTCTTGTTCTAGGGCAGCTACAATAAGGAGCACAGCGTCGGCTCCTAGTGCGCGGGAAACCCATATCTCGTAAGCATCGATAATAAAATCCTTTCTTAAAACTGGAAGGGAGCTGGCTTGGCGGGCAAGTTCAATATACTGTGGACGGCCCTGGAAAAACCTTTCTTCAGTTAATACTGAAAGGGCCGCGGCCCCTGCCCGGGTATAAATCTTAGCTAACTCTTGAGGATAAAAATCCCTTCTTAGGATACCGCGGGAAGGAGAGGCTTTCTTTAATTCAGCGATAAGGGCAGGAGGCCGGGAAATCCGCAAGGCGCCGGCAAAATCCCTGGTGGCAGGCAAACTCCGGCATAACTTTTCTACTTTAGATAATGGCCAAGCTTCCCGGGCGGCTTCTATTTCCTTACGTTTATGTTCTAAAATCTTTTCCAACATCAGACTGTCCAGCCTTGGGTAAAATTAGCTAACGCCTCAAGTTTCCTGGCTGCCGCCCCGGAGTCTACGCTTTCTGCCGCAAGCCTTAGCCCCTCCCGTATAGTATCTACTTGCCCTGCAGCCAGCAAGGCAAAGGCCGCATTAAGGAGCACTACGTCCCGTGCCGGACCGGGCCTGCCCTTCAATACCTCCCGGATGATCCGGGCGTTATCCTCCGCTGTACCCCCGATCAATTCAGTTAAGGGTACAGGTTTAATCCCTACTTCTTGGGGAGAAAACTCAAAAGTTTCCCATGTCCCATTTTCTACCCTAGTAATCTTGGTAGGACCGGTGATGGTTACTTCATCTAAGCCGTCGCTCCCGTGAACTACAAAGGCCCGCCGGCAACCCAGACGGCTTAGTACAGCAGCCAACATCTCCGTAAGGTGCGGCGCATATACTCCTACCAGTTGATAAGGGGCACCGGCGGGGTTGGTGAGGGGGCCTAGCAAATTAAAAACTGTACGGATACCGATTTCCCGCCGGGGCCCGACGGCATGTTTCATAGCCTGGTGGAAAGTGGGGGCGAAAAGGAAACCTATGCCTACTTCTTGGAGGCAGGCCTCTACTCCGGCCGGAGGCAGGTCTATACGGACCCCCAAGGCCTCTAGCACATCCGCACTGCCGGCCCGGCTGGATACAGACCGGTTTCCGTGCTTGGCCACTGGAACCCCTGCACCGGCTACCACAAAGGCCGCGGCTGTGGAAATGTTAAAGGTATGCCGGCCATCTCCACCTGTACCGCAGGTGTCCACCGCCTCCTCCCGGCCCTTAAGGGGTAGGGCAAACCGCCGCATGGTACGGGCAAACCCCGTAATCTCTTCCACTGTCTCGCCTTTTAAGCGCAAGGCGGTCAGAAAAGCTCCTATTTGGGCTGGAGTAGCCTGGCCGCTCATAATTATCTCCATGGCCTGGGCAGCTTCAGATTCTGTTAAAGAAACACCATCCACTACTTTTTGAATGTATTCCTTTAACATATTTCTTGTGTTCTTCTCCCCTTTCTGTATAACTCCAAAGGCATTAATACGCCTTTAATGCACCCTTAGCCTGGCTAATCGAGATATCTCCTTTGTTTTCTTAAGCCCCTTATTGTTTATCTTGTTTTAAGCCAGGGCTAGAAAGTTAGCCAGAAGCTTTTTCCCCTCCTCAGTCAATATAGATTCCGGGTGAAACTGCACCCCCTCTACAGGAAGCTCCCGGTGCCGGATGGCCATTATTTCTCCTTGATCGCTCCGGGCGCTTATCTCTAGACAATCAGGAAGGGTTTCTTCTTCCACAATCAAGGAGTGATAGCGGGTAGCAGTAAAGGGGTTTTTTAACCCTTGAAAAATGGTACGGCTATCGTGGAAGATAGGAGAGGTTTTCCCGTGCATAAGCCTTTTGGCCCTTACTACCCTTCCCCCAAAGGCCTGGCCGATGCACTGGTGTCCCAAGCATACGCCTAAGATGGGTATACGGCCAGCAAAGCGCTGAATTGCAGCCAGAGAAATTCCTGCTTCATTAGGTGTGCAAGGGCCAGGGGAAATAACGAGGTATCTGGGCTTAAGCTCCTCAATCTCTTCCAAAGTAACGGCATCGTTTCGCTTTACAATAACCTCTTGGCCGAGTTCCCCAAAGTACTGGACCAGGTTATAAGTGAAAGAATCATAGTTATCGATCATAAGTAGCACCTTTACTCCCTCCTCTAACTCCGGCCGTCTCCGCCCTCCAAGGCTTTAAGCAGGGCCCGGGCTTTGTTCAAAGTTTCCTGGTATTCGGCTTCGGGTTCTGAATCAGCCACGATCCCTGCTCCGGCTTGAACAAAAGCTTTACCTCGAGTAAAAACAATGGTACGGATAGCGATACAGGTATCTAAGTTCCCGTTCAATCCCAAGTAACCCACTGCCCCAGCATAAGGACCCCTTAAAGTCGGTTCTAACTCGGCTATTATCTCCATGGCTCTAACCTTAGGTGCCCCCGATACAGTCCCTGCCGGGAAACAGGCCAAAAAAGCATCTAAAGCCGTCTTACCCGGAGCCAGCCGCCCCGTAACGCTAGATACTAGATGCATCACATGGGAATAATACTCTACTGTCATAAACTGGGGGACCCGTACACTTCCTGGAATGGCTACCCTCCCTATATCGTTACGCCCCAGGTCAAGGAGCATCAGATGCTCAGCACGTTCCTTTTCATTCCCTTTGAGCTCCTCAGCCAATTCCTGATCTTCTAAAGGAGTGCTTCCCCGCCGCCTTGTTCCAGCTATGGGGCGGGTTTCCACCACCCCGTCCTCCACTCTGACCAGCATTTCCGGAGAAGAGCCTACGAGCTTAACCTCTGGAAAATGGAGATAAAACATGTAGGGGGAGGGATTGATAGAGCGCAGGCGGCGATATACTTTAAAGGTATCCCCCTGGAAGGGTACTTCCAGCCGCTGGGAGAGTACCACCTGTATGCAATCTCCGGCAGCGATATATTCTTTAATTTTCCTTACCTTAGCCATAAAGGCCTGGGGAGTCATATTAGAGGCAAGCTTGTTCTCCCCACTTCCAGGCCGTTCAACTTCTTCTGTTGCAGGAAAGAAAGAAGGGACCTTTAAGAGGTGCAGGACCTCATCTAAGCGCTTTTCGGCTTTCCTGCGGTCCTGAGGGTCATCACGCCGGGCCAAGCAGACCACCTTTACGGTGCGCTGGACATGATCATAAATAAGAAGGACACGATTTAACACCAGATATGCTTCAGGAAGCTGGAGATCATCTGTTCCCGTTGCCGGGATTTTTTCGAGGTACCGGACAAAATCATAACTGAAGTAACCCACCAGCCCGCCAAAAAAGCGCGTCAGGTCATATGGAGGCTGAGAAACCTTTAAATTTTGGAATAAAGATTTTAAGGTTTGTAGGGGATCCGGAAGGGAGAAGCTTTGGGAACCTGTAGAAACAGTGCAACTTAAGCCCTGGCACCGGAAAATCAAAAGGGGGTCTAGGCCCACAAAGGAGTAACGGCCTAACCTTTCCCCTACCTCTACGCTTTCTAAAAGATAGCTATAAGGCGTATTGGCCAGTTTAAGGTATAAAGAGACAGGAGTTTCAGTGTCTGCTAAGACTTCTTCCATTATTGGTATTAATTGGTATTCTTTAATACCAAAAAAGCCAGCGCTCGAATGAGCACCGGCTCGCTTTTCACACCTAGCCTCGCTCATCTCCAGCTCCCCTCTCCTCTGCTCAAGCTCCGCTCGTCTCTATCTCCAATATTAAGTTTTAAGCTTTTGTTGTTTTTACCTTAACATATACACCTTCAGGCGTCAACAATTTTTTGTGCGCAAACCCAACTCCGAAACTATTCCAGGAGCGCCAAATTACCAGCTTCAGAATGTTTTACGTACAGGTCAGGCCTTAAAAGGACTGCACGGCCTAGATAAACATGCTGGGGTGGGGTCTTGCAATAAGCATGTATTAATACCCTTACTATGCCGTGAAGACTTCCCGGCACCGGTATTTCGGTAGCACACATTAAGGCTACTTCTTTCCAACCCAACCGCCGGGCTGCCTCTGCCGGGAAAGCAGCATTCAGATCAGGGGTTACAGTAAAAAAGGCACTGATTATATCACTTTCTTCTAAATTATTGACCTTCATTATCTCCTGCAAAAGCTTGCCTGTACTACGGAGGATCTCCCCAGCCTCATTCTTTTCTACGGAAATAGCACCCCTAATACCTCTAACCCTTAGTTCCCCCATAATAACAACCCACCTTCCTGCCGTCCTACATTTTTAAGATACGGCCCGATGCCCCAGACCGATGCCTACCTCATCCAAATGTAAAAGCCCGATACCAAAGAAGACGGCAACACTGATGTGGTCCTGGTAACGGGCTATCCCTATTTTCCCTCCTACATTAAGACCCAAGGCCTTAGGCATGAGTTGGGTTAAGGCTTCCCGGGTAGCACCAGCTACCGCCCCTTCTTCCGCATGTACCTCCCGGATAACACCTTCCCTCTTGGCTGCTACTACAGCCCGCTCTACCATCTTTTGGAGAGAGCTTATAAATTCACCACCGCAATCTACCGCCGCGGCACGTATACCTTTAGCAGCGAACTCTTTTTTAAGTTTCTGCTCTTCTTCCCTGGTCTCCGAAAGAGCCATGCGCACAGCTACAGCCGCAACCTGTCTGCTCCCATATTCCATATAAGCTACACCGCCTTTTGAAGTGGAGCTTTTAAGTAAGAATATATCATAGGTTACGCTTGGAATCTAGGGTTTTATTGAGGATAGTATTGGCGAGCTTTAGAAAATATGCTATTCTATGGATAAGTTGGTTAGGGCGGGCACCCTTTAACGGGAGGAGGACAAGCCGTGGAAGAGCTCCTTAAACAGGTCCTTAACGAGCTGCAAAATCTTAACGGGCGGATCGGAGGCCTGGAGCAAGGGCAAGAAACCATGGCCTCTAGGCTCACGGCTTTAGAACAGGGGCAGGAAGCCATAACCTCTAGGCTTACAGCCCTAGAGCAAGGGCAAGAAGCTATAACCTTTAGACTCACGGCTTTAGAACAAGGGCAAGAAACCATAACCTCTAGGCTTACGACCCTAGAGCAAGGGCAGGAAGCCATAACCTCTAGGCTCACGGCCTTAGAACAAGGGCAGGAAGCCATAACCTCTAGACTCACGGCCTTAGAACAAGGGCAAGAAGCTATAACCTCTAGGCTCACGGCCTTAGAACAAGGGCAGGAAGCCATAACCTCT